>Ga0214472_10000071_pt1 | contig 139340 bp, 137 predicted proteins | sample RVTome_6_FD_207662 | JGI IMG/M metagenome (GOLD analysis project Ga0214472, IMG submission 207662) | Soil microbial communities from uranium-contaminated site in the Upper Colorado River Basin, Wyoming, United States - RVT140D175 | ecosystem: Environmental > Terrestrial > Soil > Contaminated... | reverse complement strand
ACGTCTCCCGCAGGCGGCCCCCCGTCGGGCTCACCGTTCACCGGCGGATCGGGGTCGCACTTCTTGCGTCTCGGGCAGTCGGGCTGGTCGGCATAGGTCACGTCGATGGTCACCACCGCGACGTCACACAGCCCGGTCGCATCACAGATCCGATACTCGAAGCTGTCGGGCCCCGTGTAGCCGGCGACCGGCACGTAGTCGACCGTTCCATCGTTGCGCACTGCGGCGGTGCCATGCGGGGGGGGATCGACGATGACAACCGAGGTGGGATCCAGATCCGCATCCGGGTCGGTGTCGTTCGCGGCGACATCGATGAAGGTGCCGAAGGGGGAGTCGACCTTCGCGTGATCGTCCACGGCCGTGGGCGCGCGCGGCGCGGTCTCGCCCTCACCGACCTCGAAGGTCTGGCCGTCGACCACGACGGTGATGGGTCCATCGGCCAGCACTTCGATGTCCCAGTTGCCAGCCGTGCCGCCGTCGATCAACGTGGTGCTGGGGCTCGGCATCACGACCTGGGTATCCGCGTCGAGAGCGATGACGATCTCGCCCGAGACGACTTCCACGGTCAAGGATCCGCACGTGAAGGTCCCCGCGTCGCCGTCGCCCAACTGCGCGGTGAATCCGCCGCCGCAGAACCCAAGGGAAGCATCGGCAGTCCCTCCCGTTGCGGCGATGCGGAGCCCGGCAGAGGCCGCATCGGAGATGACCAGAGTGGTGTCCGCGCGGTCCAGAACCTCGGTATCGGTGGTTGCGTCCTCGAACAACAGCCGGCCCACTGGCGCCCAATCCGTCAGCGTGGGAACCGAGATGCTACCGGTGACCCAGTCGACCGGGGGCGCGATCGCGATCTCTGCCGGCGGCCAGGTCGTGAAGTCGGGCAGCGAAAGCGTGCCCGGCAGCGAGCCGACGTCGGGAGAGAACAGCGTGTCCGGCGCCGTTAGGCTCGGCGTTGGCAGGAACGTTGCGCTCGGTGCCACGTCGGGCGTGAGGGCAGTGGGAACGAACAGATCCCCCGGCGGCGCGCCCGCGACGAGCGCGCTCGGAACGTATGCGCCCACGACCGCAAGCGGCTCGCCGTCGGTGGTATCTGCCCCGCTCACATCGATCGCGGTCAGCCTGACGCCCGGCACGTCGAACGGCAGATCCACGACCTGGGTCGTCATCGCCATGTCGTTGCTCGGGTCGAGCTCGGTGTGCGCGCCGCTCACGCTCGCAGTCAGGTCGTGCGCGCCGAGCGCATCGAACGTCACCCCAAAGGAGACATCCTGCGAGGCCCCCGATGCCAACTCGCCCAACGTCACACGCAAGGTGGTGTCGACCACGGCTCCTAAGGGGGCGGTCGTCCAATCCGCTTGCGAGGGATGCTCCATCTCCACGGTTACCTCAGGCGCCACCGGATCGGGACCGAGGTTCGTCACGGTCGCGGTGAATGGCGCCTCGGTCCCGGCCGGCACCGACGCCGGATCGATGGCCGCCAAGATGATCCGAAGGTCTGCCGTGCCCGGCTCGAGCCCCGAGGTGACATCGACATCGTCGGCCAGCGTGATCGTCTCGGTGATCGTGATGGAAGTCGGCGCGGCCGCGCCGGCTTCGTCCGAAACGAAGATCGCTTCCGTGATGTCGATCGCGATCGGAGGCACCGTGACGACCCCGTCGGTTACCGCGATCGCTTCCGAGATCGCGATGGTCACCGGTGGCGAGACGGTCGAGTCGTCCGAAACCGCGATCGGCTCGGTGATGGCGATGGACACCGGTGGCAGCACGGCGACGTCGTCGGTAACTGCGATGTTCTCGGACACGACGATGGTGATCGGCGGAATGACGTCGACGCCGTCGGTCAGGGTGATCGCCTCGTTCACAACGATGTGGAGCGGCGGGACGACCTCCGCGCCGTCCATCACGGCGATGGCCTCGGATACATCGATGATCACAGGCGGGAGAACGGCGACACCATCGGTCACAGCGATCGTCTCCGAGATCGCGATCGAAACCGAGGACGTTCCGACTGCGAGGTCCACCGAATCGCCGTCGTACGTCGGTATCAGCGTCCGGCCGTCACCCAGATCGAGCCCGCTGGTCGCGGCGAACGTTCCGGTGAGGCTCGAGCCGGTGATGATGCCGAACACGTCGGTGTCGGCCGGCGAGAAGTCGGTCGGTCTGCTCACCTCCAGCGCGCCGTCGACCGTCACCACCCCCGTCACGTCGATCGTGTCGAATCCCAACCCCGGGATCGTGCCTTCGATCTGGACGTGGACGGCGCCCGAGGATCCCAGCGATAGATCCCCGACGATGTGGAGCGGGCCGGGTGACAAGCCCGGCGAGATCACACCATCATTGGTGACGTCGGCTTCAACCCGGCCCGAGCCGGACAGGGTGCCGAACAGTCCGTTCGCCAACGCCGTCCTCTCCGATCGCACGACGCCTTGCTCCCGAACGATCAGTACTCCATCGTTCGTGTTCCCCACGGTGTGGATGTCGAAGATCGCCAATGGTCCCACTTCGATGGTGCCGGTGTTGAGGAACGTCTGCTCTCCGTCGCCCTGACCGATGATGAAGTCGCCCTCGCCGTCGGCCAGGATCGTTCCCTGCTGCTCGATGAAGGTGGCAGACGTGGAATCGTTCACGGATCTGATCACACCAGCGATGCCGTTCGGCCCGCCCTTCAGCGTCACGAACTGCTCGATCACGAAGACCACGTCGTTGAACGGCAGCGCCGTGTCGAGGATCTCGATGCTGGGCGGTTCGGTTCCTCCCCCGACCGGTTGCATCACGACCTGACCGTTCCCCTGCAGACCGACGACACCCGAAGTGCCGAATATCTGCAGGACGCCTTCCTCGTTGATCGTAAGTGTCCCGTTCACCACCGCGAAGCCGTTCACCTCGATGCGAGCTGATACGTCGATGACGAGGGCGCCCGAGATGTGTAGGTTCTGGAGCCGAAGGAAGGTCAGGCCGAACGCCGTCACGGTGGCGCCGGAGTCGATCGATAGATCGGCCAGCTGCACCATGGTTCCGTCGAGCCCGGCGAAGACATCGGCGCCGGAACCCACCACCACTGCATCGCCGTCGGCCGGGATCTGATCCGGATTCCAGTTCTCCGGGTCGAGCCAGGTCGAGCCGTCACCCCCGCCGTCCCAGGCGATGAGCGCGGCGAACGATGGGGTCGCTGGAACGAGCACGGCCGCAAGCGTGACGACCGCGATGATCGCCAGAACACCCAGGCGCACCCGGCGCACAGTTCTCCCCTTCGACCGCTCGCCGGCCGCTTACGAGAAGCTCAGTGTGACCGAGGCCTGGACGATCTGACCCTCGGTCACGTTCACGGGGCCGGTCTCGGTGTCGGCAAGGAGCTTGTTCGTGAAGGTGCCACCGCCCCCCACCGTCGCCGTCCCCAGACATGCATCGGGGGCCACGTCGGCGGCGCAATTGAGCCACTCTGTCTGAACTGCATCGATCGTTGTGGTGTTGGCGATCGTCGCCTGGCCGGCCAGGGTCAGCTCTCCGGCGGTAGACATGTCGAGCGTCAGCGTGGTGAAGATGTTGGGCGACTCGCCCGCCAACTCCCAGATCAAGCACGATTCTGGACCCGTTCCGTTGTCGCACGGCTGTGTCGCTGCACTGACCAGACGGATCGCCCAGGCGCCCGAGGTCCACACACGGCCAAGGACGTTGGCGAGCTGGTCCGGCCCACTCCCAACGAGCGCATTCTCGAACGCGACCGTCCGATCGAGCTCGCCGTCGGCGTTGTAGATGTCGAGTTCCCAGTGTCCGTGCACCTTGATCCCCTCAGCCGAAGCGTCACCCGTCGAAGCACGCGTTGCCGCCGGACGGACTTCAGCGTTCCCCCCGTTCCCCAAGATGAATGCGCCCGCGATCGCGAGCACGCCTGTCAGCGCAAGCAGCGTCCGCTTCCCCATCGTGAACCTCCCCATGCGGTGGGACCCCCCCGGGGCCCTCGGCACGGAAGCCTGTAGGCATCAGCCCATAGGGTGCAAGGTTCTCGACTACTCAACTGGGGAAGTCGATTACTCAAATCTCGTGGCTCGGACCCAGGACCTGCGCCAACTCCGAACGGCCGGCCACGTTCAGTTTGCGGTAGATCGAGCGGAGGTGGTTGTCCACCGTCCTGACCGACACCACGAGTCGGTCCGCGATCTCGCGGCTGGGCCGGCCGGAGACTGCGAGCGCGGATACTTCGAGCTCGCGCTCGCTCAACACCGCCGGGACATCGCGGAGGGCAGGGGTGGCGACCCCCGTGCACCTTCGCCGCGCCAGGTCCGCACGGGCGGCGGATCGGTTCGCTCGATCGTCGTCTCCCCGCGCGCTGTGAACGAGCGCGGCATGGGCAGAGATCTCGGCCGCCAAGGCCGGGGATCCCATCGAAAGCACTCGCTGGGCCGCAGCATCCAGGCCATCGGCATCCTCCGAGCGCAGCGCCAGCGCGTGGTCCCGCAACACCTCGAGGAGCGAACAGCCCCGGCGTCCATCGAGCGCGCGCTCGAGGTCATCCGCGACCAGCTCGGGGTGACCGAACCGAACTGCATCGTGCAGCGTCGGGACACCCCACGCGATGTGGTCCGCGTCGACTGCCGCTCGGCCGGCCGCGCGCGCGAGCTCCGCACCGACGGCGAGGCCGTCGGTGAGGACCGCGACCCAGGCGCGCGCGCGACCGATCCAGACCGCCGGGCGGATCTCCTCCCCCGCCATAGACTCCACTTCGTCGAGCGACGCCGCGGCGTCGGCAGGGAGTCTCCCCGCCTGCGCCTGATGTATCACCAGCTGACCGATCATCTGCAGACGGAGACGGAAGGGATCGTCGCCTTCCGCGAGGACGCACGCCCTCGTGGAGGTGGCGATCGCGCCTTCGAGATCCCCACGCAGGCCCATCATCACGGCCAGCCGCGAAAGGATCGAGGACTCTGCCGTGCCGGCCCGATCGTCTTCGCGAACGCGCTCGGCGATGATGGCCTCGGCCTCGGCCAGGCGGCCCATCGCCATACACGCCATCGCTCGGTTCAGCAGAAGCTGTCCGCTGTCGAGCGGCCACGCGTTGGAATGGATCCGTGCGAGGTCTTGGGCTGCCTCGATCTCGACGTCGAAACCGTCGAGCCGGGACGTCATCGCGCGCGCAGCGGTCACATTGACCAGCACCCTGAAACGCGCCGCGTCGGAGAGGGCCGGATCGGCGAGCGCGGCTTGGGCGGCCCTGAAGGTCGCCCCGAAGTCCCCTGCGATGGCGAGGTACATGCCGCGCTCAACCTCTAGCTCGAGCCGGAGGCGATCGTTCACATTGGCGGCGGCCTCCGCCAGCAGGGCGGCGCCTTCGATCGGCATGCCGCACGCGAATGCAAGGGCATGGCTGCGGCGCGATGCGATGGTCGCGAGCTCTTCGTCGTCGGCAGGCACCGCCTGTTCCAGGACCCGGGCCGCCTCGTCACCGCGCCCCTGCATCTCGAGCGCGCGCCCGAGCACGATGCTCGCGTGGGCGTCCTTCGGCCGTGCCGCGAGCGCATGGCGGGCGAGCTGTTCGGCCACCTTGTGGTCGACCCGGCTGGCTGCCTCTCGCGCCGTGGTGAGCGCGAAGTCGTAGTCCAGCGAACGCCCGGCGTCCATGATCCAGATCGCCGCGTGAAGCCGGTCCCCGCGCGTCAGGCTCGGACGTTGGATCATCGCGTCGGCCACGCGGCCAAGGATTGCACGCCGTCGATCGGGTGCAAGCGTGCGAACGACGACGTCGGCGTAGATCGGGTGTGGCGTCGAGAGGCGTCGCTCCCCGTCATCGGACCCCGAGACCGTCAGCAACCCACGGTCGAATAGGGTCGTCAACGAACCATCCTCGACGATCCCGACGAGCACACTTTCTGGGATGGGCTCCGTTAGTCCTAGGATCTGGAACGCCTCCGCGGCCCCGGTGTCGAGCCCCCGCAGCCTCGACAGGACGACGTCGGCGAGCGGACCCGAGCGAGCGAGCTCGCCGCCCAATGCCCAGCCTTCGCCCCGAGCTATGACCGTTCCCGTCTCCTTCGCTGCGGCCAGCGCCGTCACGACGAACAGAGGGTGGCCGAGGGTCAGCTGCCAGACGTCTTCGCATAGTTCGACGGTGCCGGGGGCCCCGAGGAGGACTCGGGTCAGCTCCGCCACCTCGGTCCGCGACAGCGGCTGCAGCTCCACGCGCTCGGCATGGCCGTCTTTCCACAGCGACACGACCTCATCGGACGGGATCTCGCCCGTTCGCTGTGCGAGCGCGACCTTGATGTCGCGGTGCGCGGCGAGATGTCGCACGAGCGCAGCCGAGCCGTCGTCCAGCAGATGGCTATCGTCCACGACCAGCAGCATCGTGCCGCTCCTCGCCCGGCGACGAAGTTCCGCGCGCGCCGCGCGGAAAAGCTTCGTCGGTTCGTCACCAGCTTCGTCGGGCAGGAGATGCGAAACTGCGCCGAACGGGATGCTCCGGGCCGCGCGCGAGCCGAAGAGACGTTCGGTCGCCCATCCGGCGCGGGCAGCCGACGTTGCGAGCTCGGAGAGTAGATGCGTCTTGCCGATCCCTGCAGGTCCGCTGACCACGACGGCCGACGGACCGTCGTCGCGCAGCAGGCGCAGGAGCCGTTGCAGCTCCGTGTTCCTGCCGATCAGCCGCATCTCCCTCACCGACCCGAGGGTATCGAACGATGGGCCGAGGAACCGAACCGCGCTACGACAGGACTTTCAGCGCCTCGGCGTGCACCGACCGGTTGGTCGCGAGTACGGGTCCCGGTCGCAACGACGGATCCCCGTCGAACGATGTCACCCTGCCGCCCGCCTCTTCGACGATCAGTTTCGGCGCGGCGATGTCCCACAACGCAAGCGGCGCGAACTCGACCATCACCTCGGCCGAGCCCTGCGCGACCAACATGTGACCCCAGAAGTCTCCGAAGCCGCGCTGACGCCGCGCGCGCCGGAACAATTCGAGGGCGCGCTCGGTCGCGCCCAGGTCTTCGGCCCAATCGATCCCACCGGTGATCACGTCCGACTCGGCGAGCGACTCGATGGTCGATACGTGGATGGGTCCACCCGATGCGAACGCGCCTGTGCCCCGCGTCGCGTACCACCTCAAGCCCAGCCCAGGCGCGCTCACCACCCCGAGCACCGGCGACTCGTCGACCACCAAAGCGATCAGCGTCGCGAACACCGGGACGCCGCGCGCGTAGTTCTTCGTCCCGTCGATCGGATCGATGATCCAGCGCCGAGCGCCCGATCCCGTCGCTCCCTCCTCCTCCCCCAGGATGGCGTCGCGCGGGAACGCGCGCTCGATGGAAACGCGCAGCGCGCGCTCGACCTCGCGGTCCCCCATCGTGACCGGGGTTCCGTCGTCCTTGATCTCGGTCAGCGCGCCGATGCGGAAGTGCTCGAGCGCGATCGCATCGGTCTCGTCGCACCAGCGGTGCGCCAGCGCCAGTTCCTTGTCGAAGGCCATCGGCGCCGAATCGTAGCGTGCTACCCTCGCGCCGTGGCCGCCGACCAGATCCCAGCCTGCGCCGTGGGCGCGATCGTGCTCGAGAAGGGCGAGTTGTTGCTGGTGAGGCGCGACCACGAGCCCGCGCTCGGGAAGTGGTCGCTGCCGGGGGGGCGTGTCGAGTGGGGCGAGTCCCTCGCCGAGGCGTGCGCGCGCGAGGTGCGTGAGGAATGCGGCATCGACGTCGAGGTCGAAGGCTTGGCCGGTATCGCCGAGCGCATCCTCCCCGACGACGAGGGCACGGTGCGCTGGCACTACGTGATCCACGACTTCTGGGCGCGCCCGCGCTCGAAGATCTTGGAGCCGGGCGACGATGCCAGCGAGGTCCGCTGGGTCCCGGTGGGCGAGCTGAGCGACTACGCGCTGACGGCAGGCCTGTTCGAGTTCCTGCAAGACCGGGGCGTGCTCGAAGGTCGCCGGCCTCGGGTTCGGGCCTGAGCCGCAGCACGTATATCATCGTCCCGACCTCGCAGCGAGCAAGGAGTCAGGAGTGCCCGACGTCCACATCCACGACTTCCGCATCACCGACCGCGTCCTGGCCGAGACCGATCCAGACGCAGCCGACGTGGTCTACCTGGGCGCGCGCGGCTCGACCGCGTACCCCTTCGTCGTGGTGCGTCGCCTTGCGGGCCCCGGGGGCATTTACATCGACGCGCTCGAGGTCGTCGACGCCGACGGCACGAGCCTGGGTGTGTGGGAGCGCCGCTTCGAGCTCGACGGCGAGTCGAAGCCGCGAACCCTCATCAACGAACTGCGCGACGTTGTCTTCCCCGAGCCGGGCACCTACACACTGCAGTACTCGATCTTCGACGATGTGATCGCGAACTTCAGCTTCCAGGTCCTCCAGCAGGACGCTCCTGCGGCGGGCATCGTACCCGGGCCTCTGGACGCGTCGTTGTCCAAGTCCACGATCGCGTGGGTGCGCGTCGCAGACGCCGACTCCCCGGTCGGCGAGCGTACGCGGTACCGCGACCAGAGGGACCACCCCGTTTGGTACGGCTACGAGGACGGCTCGATCTACGTCTTGGTCGGTCCCGGCGAGCAGGAGGTTCCCGGACTGACCGAGGCGTCCAGCGCCCGGGTCATCGCGCGCTCGAAGGACAAGCGCTCGCAGGTGGCAGACGTCGAGTGCACGGTCTCGGTGCTTCCGAAGGAGGACCCGCGATGGGAACAGATCGCGCGCGACACCTTGATCGGGCGGCGGCTGAACCTGCGCGATGGCGATGGTGCGCTCGCGCGATGGAAGAAGGACTGCGAGATCGTCGTGCTGGCGCCGCTGCCGCCGCCGGGGGTGGAACAACCCACCGAGCCGCGGTTCCGCGTCAGTCCCTCGTGACGGGCTCTTCCGAAGACTCGGCGGTCAGATCGATCGTGACTTCATCGGGCGAGCCCGACCCGTTCGTCACGGTCTCCGCGCCGTTGGTGGCCTTGCGTGCGCCGTAGGCTTCGAGCTTGATCGCGAGCATCTGATCCTGATGGACAATGGTCACCGGCGCGCTCCGTTCGTCTGCGGTCTCGAACGTTCCGTCGTCGGCCACATCCGGCTTCCGGCGCCCGAGCGCGAACCATCCGATCAGACCGAGTAGGAGCACCGCGGGGACCACGATCGCCAGCAACGATCCCATCCGTACGCTCGACGCCGCAGCACCGAACTCCACCCGGGATCCCAGCACCGGCCGCCACACGACCACATCCTCACCCACGATCCCTTCGCCGTCGGTCAAGGTGACCGACCCCGGCAACTCCGCGCGGATCTCGAGCCGGAAGAGCTGCCCGAGCGCTTCCTGAAGCGCCTGCTGATCCTCGGTGAGGTTCGCCGAGGAGGTGTCCACCACGCCGCGGAACTCGATCCCACGGCGCAGGAACGAGCCGGTCGGCGAATAGTCGAGCTCGAAGGAAACGTCACCGAATCCGGTGGCCTCCCCGGTGCGCGCGCTGCTGAGTTCCGCCAGCACGGCCTCGAAGCCGTCCGGGTCCTCGAAGGACCTGCGCGCTTCCAGGGCGAGCCCGCCGGTGGGCTCCGAGCGATCGACGACCCATCCCCGAGCCTCGAGCCCATCGAACAGCTCCTCGATCGGCTCGAGCCCCGTGCCTGCCGCCTCGGCAGCGGACCCCTCGAGCTGATCGCGTAGCTCCTTGTCCAACAGCATCCCGATCGCGAAGGTGCCGCTGCCGTCGGCCTCGAGATGGGTCACGAGTCGAACGGTCATCTCGCAGGACGACAGGGCGAGCATCAAGCCGGCAGCGACGGCGAAGAGACGGAGTGGCCGCATCAACTGGTCCCTCGTTCCAGGGAGAAGGTTGGACGATTCTACACGTGGCAGCACCCCGGCCATAATGCCCGTTCGGGCGCCCAACGCCGCGCAAGTGCGTCAACGCGCGGTTCGATATGTCCCTTTCGATGTCTTCTGGATGCGTCCCGTCCGCGCGGCCTCGGCCAGCGCACGCACGACCTCGTCGCGCGCGCCGGGCTGGGTGAACGGGTCCACGTAGCCGGCCTTCAAGGCTCGATCCCAAATCACGGTCCAGTGCAGGTCGGTTTCAGGGTCCTCGCCGAGGACGCGCAGCGCAGCCTCGGCGGCATCCATCAGTGCGCGCGCGGGATCAGCTCGCGGGCGATCAGCTCGAGCTGGTCGTCGTCGTAGACCGAGAACGGGACGTTCGCGGGACCGAGAACGATCTCGGAGACGCCGAGCGCCTCGTACTCCTGGATGCGCGCGGCAGCCCCGTCGATGGTTCCGACCAGACGTCCCCGCGCCCACTCCTCGAGCCGGATCTCGTCGAGCGCACCGCCCGGGGCCCAGCGCTGGAGGCGCGCGTACCTCCGCGCGAGATCGCGTTCATCGTCGCCTATCACGGTCGACAACCCGACCGAGAGGCCGACGGTCGCCGGATCCCGTCCCACGGTCGCGCATGCGTCCGCCAGCGTTTGAAGCCGCCGGCCGTAGTCGTCGGGGGTCATCTGCCACACCACGTTCCATCCGTGTGCGTGCTCGGCCACGACCTTCATGATCTTCGGTCCGCCTTTGCCGCCGATCCAGACCGGGGGTCCGCCGCCCGCGAGGCGCGCGCGCAGCACCTCGGCAACGTCGGCCAGGTGCCTGATGCGACTCCCGGCCGACCCGAACGGGATACCTGCTTCGGTGAATTCAGCTTCGTTCCACCCGGCTCCGATCCCGAGCTCGAGCCGCCCGCCGGACGCCTCGTGGATCGAGCGCGCCTGCTCGGCGAGCACGGCGGGATTACGAAACGCGGCGCAGAGCACGAGCGACCCGATCCGGACGCGCTCGGTCGCCGCCGCGATCGCCGACAGCGTCGCCATCGCCTCCGGGGTGCCGTGGCGCCGGGCGGGGCCCCCGTACCGAGCCAGGTCCAAGAAGAGGTGATCGGAGACCCACACGGAGTCGAACCCAAGCGCTTCGCAGCGGCGCGCGTAGTCGACCACGCGCTCGATAGAGGTGGGGGCGCCGTCGGGGAAGGAGAAGTCGTAATGTGGGAGTGCGAGACCTATCCTCATAGCCGCAAGGCTATCGGGGCCGCTGTGACTCTTCGAAACCGCCCGCGACGCGGAGCGGTTCCGAGGAGGCCCCCGGAAGACGGTGGGGGAGCTGGTCGGCTTGGCCGCCCCCGGGGGCACTTCTGATGTCATTATGCGACGGGTGTGCGCTCGTTGCACGGGGTTCTCGGCGATACGTCCTGCTTCGTCCGCGCTTTTTTCTTGCTAGCCTGGTTGTTCCGCGAGCGAAAGGCTCCCACGCAGATGCCCACCCAAGAACAAGTCCAAGAGGCGCTGTCACGCGTCAGCGATCCGGAGATCGGTAAGCCGATCACCGAGCTCGAGATGGTCAAGAACGTCACGATCGACGGCGGCAACGTCATCGTCGAAGTATTCCTGACCGTGGCCGGCTGCCCGCTGAAGGACAAGATCCAGCGCGACGTGACGGCAGCCGTGTCGCAGGTCGAAGGCGTCGAGCACGTCGAGGTCGTCCTGGACGTGATGACCGACGAGCAACGCCAGGCGCTGGTGAACCGGCTGCGCTCGGGCCAGCCCCGCCAGGAGGATCGCCCGATCGCGTTCTGGCAGGACCAGGGAGCCACCACGCGCGCGATCCTGGTGGCCTCGGGCAAGGGCGGCGTCGGCAAGTCGTCGGTGACGTCCAACCTCGGCGTCGCGCTCGCGCAGCAGGGCTTCAAGGTCGGCATCATCGACGCCGACGTCTACGGCTTCTCGCAGCCGGGCATGCTGGGTGTCGCAGGACGGCCGACCACGTTCAACAACATGGCGCTGCCACTGGAGGGCCATGGCGTCAAGGTGATGTCGATCGGGTTCCTGGTGTCCGAGGACACCCCGGTGATCTGGCGCGGCCCGATGTTGCACAAGCTGATCCAGCAGTTCCTGGCCGACGTGTACTGGGGCGACCTGGACTTCGTGCTGATCGACATGCCGCCGGGGACCGGCGACGTCAGCATCTCGATCGCACAGTACTTGCCGGGCGCCGAGATGATCGTGGTGACCACCCCGCAGGAGGCCGCGCAGAAGGTCGCCGCGCGCGCCGGCAAGATGACCGAGCAGGTCGACCTGCGCGTGCTCGGCGTGGTGGAGAACATGAGCTACTTCCAGTGTCCGTCGTGCAGCGAGAAGCACCGCATCTTCGGCGAGGGCGGTGGGCAGCTCCTGGCCGAGGAGCTCGGCGCCGAGCTGCTGGGCGAGATCCCGCTCGACCGCAAGCTGCGCGAGGGCGCAGACGAGGGCAAGCCGCTGGTCGTCACCGAGCCGGACTCACCCGGCGCGGCCGCCATCGTCGATATCGCCAAGAAGGTCGCGAAGAAAGCTCCGTCGCTGAAGGGGAAGAAGCTCCCCATGCTGGGCCCCACCGGCAGCGGCCACCGCCACTAGCGCCGGTCGGCCGCGGTGTAGCGCAGCCACAGGTTCCCGAGCGCGCGCCCCATCAGCAAGCCTCCGGCAACGTCGGAGGGGTAGTGGACGCCGACGTAGACGCGCGAGAGCGCGACGAGCTTGGGGATCCTCGCGAACCAGCCGTGCGCCGGCCCACGTAGATGCGGTTGGAGAACGCGGTCGACCGCGGCTGCGACCGCCGGATGACCGCTCGGGTAGCTCATGCCCGCCGGGCGCCGCACGGTGATCTCGACGGCGGCGACGTCGTAAGGCCTGGGACGCCGGAACAACGGTTTCGCGGCTTGCGCGAGGGTCCACGCGCCGAGTCCGGCCACCATAACGTCGCGCGCGAGATGCCGACGCCCGGCCGCCAGCAGCGCGGCCGCGACACCGAACACCGCGTACGTGGACCCGAGGTCGGTCACCACCGGCATCGCGCGGTCGAGCCCCTCGGTGCGCGCGCGGTACACGGTTGCGCGCGCGGCCTCGTCCTTGGCGGCAACGCGCTCGTCGCGCGCGGCCAGGCCGAGCGCGATGGCGGCTGCGAGTTGCAGCGTGGGTTTCAGCACTCCCGGACGTCGGCGTCGCACGGCGCGACACCCTACCGGACGAGAGAGGCATGATGAAGAACACCGCAAGGGGTGAGAAGATTACGGCTTCTTCATCATGCCTCTACGTGTCCTCGTACTGCCGGACCTCGGGAGGGACCGGTTCGGGCTCCGGCTCGAGCGCGCGCGCCTCCGCAACGGGAGCGGGTTCGGGCGGCGTGACCGCCGCCGGCGCGTGGTCCGGCCGGTCGACGACGCCGGGCGCGGTCGGCGTGTCCGGCCGCTCCTCGAGCCCTTCGCGCAAGACCTCGGTCGCGCGCCGCGACTCGTCCTGGAACACGCGCCAGGCTTTCCCGAGGCTGCGTCCGATCTCGGGGAGGCGCCGCGGGCCGAACACCAGCAACGCGATCACCAGGACCAGGAAGATCTCGCCGAAACCGATGTTTTGCACGGCCTATCCTTGCGGCCGGGACGTGAGCGTGGCCGTGACGGTGCTGCGCTCGCCCTCGCGCTCGAGGACGACACTGACACGCTGACCCACATCCTTGGTCAGCAGCAGCGAGATCAGACCCTCCATCGACGTGACCTCGTCCCCATCCACCTCGACGATCACGTCGCCGGGCCGGATCCCGGCCTCTTCCGCGGGACCGCCAGCGGTGAGGTCCCGGACGCGCGCTCCCTCGTCGCCCGGCAGGCTGTCGCCTTGGACCCCGAGGAACGCGAGCTGCGCACTGCCGTTCTCGATGATCTGATCGGCCACCTTGCGCGCGATGTCGATGGGGATCGCGAATCCGACCCCGACGTTGCCACCGGCTGCGCCGCCCAGGATCGCCGTGTTGATGCCAACGACCTCGCCGCGCGAGTTCGCCAGTGCGCCCCCGGAGTTCCCCTGGTTGATCGCGGCATCTGTCTGGATGGCGTCGATGATCGGAACGCCGCTATCGGATGGGTTGCGGTGCAGCGCGCTGATGATCCCGGCGGTCACCGTGGCATCGAGGCCGAAGGGGCTGCCGATCGCCACCGCGAGCTCGCCGACATCGAGGTCGGCCGACGAACCGAAGACCGCAGCCGTCATCGGCTCGTCGGTCACCACCTTGAGCAACGCGATGTCGACGCCGGCGCTCCGAGCCGAGCCCACCACCGCGGCGTCGAGCTGATTCCCGTCGGGGAGGTTCACCACGATGTCGCGCGCGCCCTCGATGACGTGGTCGTTGGTCAAGATGTAGCCGTCGGAGGTGTAGATGACGCCCGACCCCAGTCCTTGCCCGAGGCCCGAGTCAACCTGGACCTGCACGATGCTCGGCAGGACCGCATCCGCGACCCGAGCGGCGGCGTTCTCGGAGCTCGGCAAGCTGGTGTCCACCGGCGAGTCCGCGACGTTGACCACGACGTTGCGACCGGTGGGTGTCCGTTCGTTGATGACGTAGTAGACCGCCGCGCCGCCGACACCCGCGCCCAGGAGGGCCGCGATGAACCACGCGAGCGCCAGCCGGAGCACACCCGGACGGTCCGGCTCAACCGGGGGTGGGGCGTCCCAGAATGCCTCGTCGGCGGCGGTGATCGGGCGCGCGTCGTCGGGGTGGCCTTCCTCCTCCCACTCCGGCTCGTCGGTTCGCTCGTCCTCGAGGTCGGTCGGGGTGCGCGGGTCACGATCCATAGCTCCGATGCTAGCGCAGCCGTCCGCGGAACGAGGTTGGGCGTTGCTAAGAAGTGGGTGAAATCGCGGTGAACCCCTTCCGCCGGTGGCTAGAAGAAGCGGACCTTCGCAGCGAACTCGGCCGACAGGCCCATGATGACCCCGAGGTAGAACAGCCCCGTCGCCGCCTGGATCGAGTTCTCCCTGATCAGGGCGCGGATGAACAGGCCGATCGTGGCGCACAGCACGACCAGCCCCAGTGCGAGCCATGCGGCGAGCGCCCCGGCGCCGAGCAACGGAGACAGCGTCTCCTGCGCCTGTCCCCCGCCGCCTTGACTCAGCAACGCCGCGACGCCGGCGACGGCAGCCCCCGCAAGGAACATGATGTTCATCCGGGCGAGGGGCTCGCGCGACAATCGCCGGTCGACCAGGTACCAGTGCCCGAGCAGCAGCCCGTCGGTGGCCGCGCCGGCGAACGCCGCGCCGGCCAAGAGCTGGTACGCGGCGAGGATCGGCGCGCGGGCGGCGGCTGGATCGAAGGCGATCGCGACCAACGCCGCTGCCCCGACCGGGATCGAGGCGAACGCCAGCAGACGCGTCGCGGCATGTGCGCGCGCCCACAGCGTGACCTGCCACCCGACGGTGGCACCCGCGAACGCGACGAGCAGCCACACGGCCGCGCGCGTCGCGCCGGTCGCACCGGGCGCATCGAGCAGGGGCGAGCGCGCGGCGAGCGCGGCCAGGATGGCAATGGCTGTGAGGATGGCTCCGGTGAGTTTGAAGAAACCCACCCGAACCTTCCCCCACAGCGGAACGGCCCACAGGACAGCGACACCACCGATCGCGACCTCGGCCAGCACGAGCGCGAGGACGATCGCAGGTCCACCTAGTGAGCGTTCCATCGGGGAGTGCACGGATCCCGGTTCAGCCGCGCGTGCGGCATGATATACGGCAATGGGAGCCCTGCTCAGGGTCGGCTTGGAAGGCGAAGCATCGAGGATGGTCGCGCGCACCGACACCGCGGTCGCGCTCGGGTCGGGTGACGTCGAGGTTTTCGGGACCCCCGCGCTCGTGGCGCTGATGGAGGCGGCGGCGATCGATGCGATCCGCAACGCGCTCCCCCACGGCAGAACCTCCGTCGGGACCCGGATCGAGCTGGATCACCTCGCACCATCGAAGGTCGGCAACACGGTACGGGCCACCGCGGCCCTGGTCGAGGTGGGCAAGCGCGCGCTTCTGTTCCGGTGCGAAGCCTTCGACGGCGACACGGTGATCGGGCGCGGGCTGCATCGGCGCGTGATCGTGGATCGCGAGGGCTTCGGCGCGTGAGCGGGTCCGTTCCCGTCGCGCGCGCGGCAGAGGTTCCACCGGGGACCGGCAAGACGGTGATGGTCGGCGAGCGCGCCGTTGCGCTGTTCAACGTCGGCGGTCAGTTCCATGCGCTCGACGGCGTGTGTCTCCACCGCGGCGGCCCGGTCGGCGACGGCGACGTCGAAGACGGCGTTGTCACGTGCCCGTGGCACGGCTGGCAGTACGAGGTCTCGACCGGCCGGAATGTGCTCGACCCGTCCATCGGCCTCGGCAGATACGACGCACGCGTCGAGGACGGGATGGTCCTTGTCGCGCTGGAGTGATCGAGGCTACTTCCCCACGCAGTACTCGACGAGCGTGCGCACGCCCGATCCCGTCGCCCACTTCGGGCTTTCGAACCGGTCTTCGTCCGCCTTCGCGGGCCCCGCGATGTCGATGTGGACCCACGGCGTGTCGCCTGCAAACTCCTTGAGGAACAGGGCCGCGGTGATCGCACCTCCGCCGACGTTGCGCGTCGCGATGTTAGAGATGTCGGCGATGTCGCTCTTGAGAGCCGCCCGGTAACGCTTGTGGAGCGGGAGCTCCCACGCGTACTCACCGGCGCGCGCGGCGGCGTCGAGCACCTTGCGTACCTCGCTTCGGGGCTCGCCGACCACCGCGAAGATCTGGTTCCCGAGCGCGATCACGGCTGCGCCGGTCAGCGTGGCGACGTCGAGCACGACATCCGCGCCCTGTTCTTTCGCGAATACGATCGCATCGGCCATGACCAAACGACCCTCGGCATCGGTGTTGCCGACCTCTGAGGTCTTGCCTCCGTAGTGCGTGATCACGTCCCCCGGATGAAGCGCGTTGCCGCCCGGCATGTTCTCGGCGCTCGCGACGTAGGCGTGCACCGCGACCTTCGGCTTCAGTCGCGCGATCGCGAGCATCGCTCCGAGCACCGCAGCGCCCCCGCCCATGTCCATCTTCATCCAATCCAGCGACTGGGTCTTGAGGTTGATCCCGCCGGAGTCGAATGTGATCCCCTTCCCGACGAGGGCGATCGTGCGCGTCGCGCCCTTGGGTTCGTAGCGCAGCTGGATCAGCCGGGGCGGCTTCGGGGAACCGCGACCCACGCCGAGGAGGCCGCCGAACCCTTTCGCCTCGAGCTCCTTCTCGTCGAGCACCTTCAGCTTCAACCCGTCCTTGGCGATCTGCTTCGCCACGTCGGCCAGCGACGCCGGGCTCTTGTCGCCGGCAGGTGTGTTGGTCAGATCGCGCGCAAGATTGGTGCCCTCAACGATCGCGCGCGCCCGCTCGATCCGCGCCTTCAGCTTGCGGGTGTCCCACCGCGGGCCCGCGAGCAGCGCGACGTCGGTGATGCGGTTGGGATTGGTATTCTTGACGGCCTTATAGCGCAGGTAGCGGTACGAGCCGAGCAGGAACCCTTCGGCGAACGCACCGACCGCCCCCTCGGCTCCACCCTTGACCGCCTGGGGGATCGTCGTCGCGAGCGTGCGCCCTCCACCGGCGTGGCGCGCGACGGTGGCGCCGGCCTTGCGCGCGGTGTCGGCGTCGGCATCGGCGCGCGCGTCCATCCCCACGAACAGGACCTGCTTCGCCGGCACCTTCCCGAACGTCGTGACCAGCATGGTGTGGCCGAGCTTCCCATCGAACCTGTGAGCCGGACGATCGAGGACGGGTACCTGTTCGACGAGCTCGGCGACCGTCGCGCCGAGAGCCCGTTCGACCTCTTTCACGCCGGGCCCGCCGACCAGGTCCGTGAACACCGGAACTGCGAGGACGTCGACGGCGGCGCTGGTCGCGCCATCCTTCGAGATCGAGATGGTGGCCATGGTGCTCCCTTCTGGTGGATGGGTTCGGGCAGTATAGATGGCCACGCCGTCGAACCGGCCAACGTGACACGGCAGGCGCGCGCGCGGCAGGATGGACACCTGAGCCGACGAAGGAGGACCAGATGGCATCGATGGCGATCTACTACCGGCCACCCGAGGACGCCGAGACGTTCGAGAAGAGGTACCTCTCCGAGCACCTCCCCCTCGTCGATCGCTACGAGCACGTGAAGGAACGGCGCTTCGCGAAGGTGACGCGCTCGCTGGTCGGGGACTTCCCGTACGCCTATGTCTTCGTCGCTCATTGGGACGATGCCGACGGCATGAAAGCCGACCTGAACAGCGCCGCCGCGAAGGATGCGCTCGACAACGCCAAACAGGTCGCTCCCCAAGGGTTCGACGTGGTACTGCTCGACTGGCTCGCGTGATGGCCGACGTCGTTCGCTTCGAGGTTGCCGACGGGATCGCCACGCTCACGCTGAACCGACCCGACGCCCTGAACGCGCTCAACCAGGAACTCAGCGACGCATTGATCGCTCGGCTCGGCGAGGCCGGCTCGGACCGGTCCGTTCGGTGCGTCGTGTTGACGGGGGAAGGGCGCGCGTTCTCCTCGGGCGCCGATCTCGCCGAGGTCGAGCGCCAGATCGCCGAAGGTGGGCGCATCGACCCTGCGAGTATCCTTAGGAAACGCTATAACCCGATCATCATGTCCATCGTCGAGATGGAGAAACCCGTGATCGCCGCCGTCAACGGTGTGGCCGCCGGAGCGGGAGCGTCGCTCGCGCTCGCGTGCGACATGCGCATCGCCAGCGACAAGGCTCGATTCTTCCAAGCGTTCGTGAAGATCGGGCTCGTGCCGGACTCGGGCGCCACCTATCTGTTGCCGCGACTGATCGGCTACCAGAAAGCGCTCGAGCTTGCGCTGACCGGAGACATCATCGACGCCGAGGCCGCGCTATCGCTGGGACTGGTGAACCGGGTCGTGCCGCACGACGATCTGGCGAAAGAGACCAAAGCCTGGGCCGAGCCGTTCGCGACGGGACCGACGCGCGCGTACGCGCTCACGAAGAAAGCGATGCGGTTCGGCGCGACTAACGACGTCGCCTCCACGCTGGACTACGAAGCCGATCTGCAACAGCAGGCGGCGCTCACCGCCGACAGCGCCGAGGGCATCTCCGCATTCCTCCAGAAACGGGAGGCGACGTTCGAAGGCCGCTAGCCCCTCGGACAGCACGAAGGGCGGCCTGTGGCCGCCCTTCGTATGTGTGCGTGTTGTTCAGTCGATCTCGAAGCACGGCGCCGTGAACTCGAACCCTTGGGCGACCGTACCGGAGAAGGCGGGCTCCACGACGTTCAAGCCCAGCTTGTCATCGACCACGTCCGCGTCGGGCTGGCTGATCGTCGTCTGACGGACGATGGATCCGTTGGGATCTCCATACGTGACATCGGGAAGGGCCCCTTCGAAGTCGACGGTCATGCCATCGATCGCCGCGAGCACTCCCTCACGGTTCAACTCTCCCGCTGCCGCAGCAGCTTCGAGCGCTGCTTTCATCGGATAAGAGAGCACCCACCCGAACGTGAATCCATCGTTGCTGGGTGCCCCTTCTCCGAACGCTTCCCGCATAGCCGCGTGGGCCGGCGTGTCGCCTGCCCAGTTCTGATACGGCCCGAGCAAATGGAAGGCCGCCTCCAACGCAGGAGCCGCTCGACCGGCCATGAGCGTCGGATAGAAGGTGGGGTGGTTGCCAAGGAACTTGCCCTGGAAGCCACGCGCGCCCGCGCCGCCCACGATCTCCCCCGCCTCGGTGGGGCCGACGGTGAGCAAGACGAGGTCGGGCTCCTGGTCCAGGATCGCCTGAATGGCCCCGGAGGTCTTCCCCCCGACCGCCACCGGAACCTGGGACAAGGGCTCCAGGAACTCCAGGTCCAGGGCTTCTGCTGCGTGGCGTGCGCCGGCCAGCGCGTCACCGCCGTAGTCTCCCGGGAACGCGATCGACATGACCGACCCGACATCGAACTCGCCCATCGCCCACTCGACGCCGTTCATCGCGTCGACGCAGTAATTCGAGCCGGCCTCGAGGATGTTGTCCTGGAAGGCCCAGCCCGACCACCAGGTCGAAACCGCGCCGATCATGTCGTCGTCGATCATCGAGTTGACGATCGCCAGCGTGGGCGGCGTGCCGAGGGTCTCGGAGAGCCCCAGCACCTCCCCACGGATCTCGAGATACGACGTCGCGTGCTTCTGGGGGTTGTACTCGGTGTCCCGAACGAACTCGCCGACGTTCACGTCGAACGCGCCGCCGATTCCGCCCTGCTCGTTGACGCGCTGCCAGAACGCTTGCTCACCCGCCAGCAATTGCGGGCCGAAGGCAGCGAACGGACCAACCGTCAGGTCGGATAGGACGCCTAAGTAGATACACCCGTTGTCCTCGTTGACGGCGTCGGGACACGGCTCCTCGGTCACGCCGATCCCGAGCTCGATCTCATCGGGCGTCCCGTCGGAGCTACATGCTGCCCCCGCCACGAGAGCCAGCGCTCCGAGGAGAGCGAACAACCTACGCAACGATGTACCACGCACCGACACCACCCCTTCCGCGTTTCCCTACGACGCCATCGACGCCTGGGTCCTTCTTACATGAACGGAGCGTGAACTTCCAGCACCCACCAGCGCTCGAGCCGCGCGCCACCGTGATTCAGTGCGAGAAGGGCCACGCCTTGAAGTAGTTACGGATCCTGATCCAGATCCCGAACAGCCCTCGCGGCTCGAGGAGGATGAACCCGATGATGAGCACTCCGTAGACCATCCGCTCCACCTGGAAGACGGTCGGGAAGCCTCCAACCGGCGACAGCGAGATGATCGGCACGTTGTCGGCCAATTCTTGCACGAGCCGGGGAAGCGCCGTGATGAACGCCGCCCCCATGATGGCGCCGGCGATCGACCCGATGCCGCCGATGATCACCATCGCTACAAATGCGATCGACAGCAGAAGGCTGTAATGGCTCGGCTCGATGAAGCCGGTGTTGGTCGCGAGCAACGCCCCGGACACGCCCCCGTAGAACGATGACACGGTAAAGGCGATGAGCTTTGTCCGCGTCAGGTCGATCCCCATCACGGCGGCGGCGATATCCCTGTCCCTGACGGCCATGAATGCCAGGCCCGTCTTCGACCGCACCAGATTCTTCGCGAGGAACCCGAGCACGAGCAAGCAGAAGAGACTCAGGAAATAGAGGCCCTGACTTCGGGTCAGCTCCACGCCCAGGATGGTGCCCGGGTCGTCGAACCGGAAGCCGAAGAGGTGCGGGTTCGCCGCGGAACGTCCGGTACCGACCCCACCGGTCCAGGATGCAGCCTCGCGGAAGATGTGCTCACCCACCAGGACCAGCCCCACGGTGACGATCGCCAAGTAGAGGCCGCGGAGTCGCACCGCGACGGGCGCGACGATCGCGCCCGTCGCCGCGGCCACCAGGCCGGCGATCGGCAGCCAGATCCAGACCTGATCCAGACCGAACCCCAGGAGCCGCCCGGACGTAGGCCCCGCGACCACCGCGGCCGTGAACGCACCGACCCCGAGGAAGAAGGCGTGGCCGAGCGAGAGCTGACCGGCGTAGCCCGAGACCAGGTTGAGCCCGATCGCGCCGATCGCGGTGGCGAGCACGTTGGCGCCGATGAGGGCCAGATCACGCTCGAGGTAGAAGGGGGCGACCACGAGCGCCACGACGAGCATTCCGAACCAGATCCACTTCGACGGTGTGTTGAAGATGGCTCGGTCCTGCGCGTACCGGGTGTACAGCTGAGGGCGGCCTCGCATACCTCACCGCGCTCCGGGTTCGTTCATACGCGTTCGACCTCCCGCGTTCCGAACAGCCCGTAGGGTCGGAACAGCAGGACGGCGACCATGACGACGTACGGGGCGACGACCGAGAAGTTCGAGCCAAGCCACGGTGCGGCGCCCGGCTGATACACGGCGGTGATCGTCTCCACCAGGCCGATGATGATTCCGGCCACGAGGGCGCCGCTGATCGAGTCGAGGCCCCCAAGGATGATGACGGGCAAGGCCTTGAGCGCGACGGAGTACGTGCCTTGGTTGAGGCCTCCGCTCTCGATAGCTACGAATGTCCCGCCTATGGCCGCGAGTGCCCCGGCGAGCAGCCACGAGAGATTGAACATCCTCCCGATCGGGATCCCCTTGGCGAGCGCGGACTCCTGATCCACCGCAGTGGCTCGCATCGCCAGGCCGTACCGCGTGCGACGCAGGAAGACGAGCAGGAGTATCGCGGTCAGGATCGCGACGACGATCGCCGCGACGTCGTGCTCGAAGATCAGGACATCGCCAAGTCTGAAGGTGGACAGCCCCCATGGGTCTCCCATCCCGCGAGATCCGCCGCCGACGAGGTGGGTCGAGATCACACGCAGGACCACGTCCACGCCGATCGTGACCATGACGGCAGCGAACACTGCCTCCTTCTTCCCTGCCAGTGGGCGGACCACGATGCGCTCGACGACCGCGGCGACCGCCGACCCCAGCACGATCGCGACGGCGAGCGCGAGGAAGAAGCTGAAGTCGTGAACCGTGCGGAGATACAGGGTGAAATAAGCACTGAGGAGCATGATCGATGGTTGCGCGAGGCTGATCACGTTCGTGGCGCGATAGATGATGACGAAGCCCAAACCCAGGAGGGAATAGATCGCGCCGAGGGCGATCCCGTCGATGGAGACCTCCAAGAACTTGATCACGCCGCGTCCGTCGAGCCGGGCTCGTAGATGTCTGTGATCAGTTCGGCGAACACCTGCGTCACGGCGGCTCGCTTCACCTTCTGCGTGGCCGTGAGCTCGCCTTCTTCGTGATCGAGCTCTTTGGGCATCAAGCGGAACTTCTTGATCTGCTCCACGCGCGCAAACCGCTCGTTCACCCGGTCGACCGCCTCGCCGATGAGCGAGATGACTTCGGGCTTGCCGCTGAGGTCCCGGTAGGTGGTGAAGGGGAGCCGTTTCGTCTGGGCCCATGCCCCGACTGTGTCGAGGTCGATGCCGATCAGCGCGCTGAGGAATCGCCGCCCATCCCCGACCACGACCGCCTCTTTCACGAACGGTGAGGCCTTGAGCGCGTTCTCGATCTCGGACGGAGACACGTTCTTGCCCCCGGCCGTGATGATGATGTCCTTGATGCGATCGACGATCTTGAAGTGGGTTCCTTCCACCATCTCGCCGACGTCCCCGGTGTGGAGCCACCCGTCACCGTCAACGGCCTCGGCCGTGGCGTCGGGCCTGTTCCAGTAGCCCCGGAACACGCCCTCATGACGCAACAGGATCTCTCCGGTCTGTTCCCCAAGGCGTAGCTCGACCCCGGGCAGCGGTTCACCGACCGTGCCGAGCTCGACCCGGCCCACGCGGTTGGCGGTGCCGACCGCACTGCTCTCGGTCAGCCCGTACGCCTCAACGATCGGCACGCCGATCCCCATGAACCATTGAAGGATGTCGGGAGCGATCGGGGCCGCCCCCGAGACGGCGAAACGGCACTTGCGAAGCCCGATCCGATCCTTGAGCGCTCGGAAGAGGAAGGGATATCCCGCCGCGTACACCAAGCGTGTCGCAGCGGTGTGGCGGCCCTGGTTCTCGGCACGCCGCCTGCCCATCCACGCGGCTGCTCGAGCCCACGCCCGGTAGTTGCTGCGCTTGAGCAGCGAGGCCGTGGCGGCACGGATCTCGACCGCCGAGTGGATCTTCTCGAGGATCCGTGGGACCGACGCGAAGATCGTGGGCTGCACCTGCCGAAGGTCGCCGACGACGGTTTCGATCGATTCGGCGAAATGGACCTGGCTCGCGGCGTTCGTCGCCAGCCAGCACGTGAGCAAGCGTTCATAGACGTGGCACAGGGGGAGGTAGGACAGCAGCACATCGTCGGGCCCCGGCGGCGGGTGGATGAGCCCGGCGCTGCTTCCCGCCGAGGTCGTGGCGAACTCGACGTTTCCGATGGTGAGCATGGCCCCCTTCGGCGGCCCGGTCGTGCCCGAGGTGTAGATCAGCACGGCGAGATCGTCCGGTCTCGCCGCAGCCATCCTGCGCTCCACCTCATCCGGGTGGTCTGCGCGGTGGCGCGTACCGAGCTCGACGAACGCTTCCCACGACATGAGGCGCGGATCGTCGTAGCCGCGCACGCCACGGGGCTCGAGATACACGATCCGCTCCAGCGCCGGTAGTTCGTCGACGACCTCGAGGACCTTGTCGACCTGCTCCTGGTCTTCCGCGATCAAGACGCGCGTCGCGGAGTCGGCCAGCAGGTAACGGACCTCCGCGGCGGGGTTGGTCGGATACAGTCCGACCGTCACGGCACGCACGGCGATGGCTCCGAGGTCGGCGAACACCCATTCGGGACGGTTCTCGGAATGGATGGCCACGCGGTCGCCCGGCTCGATCCCGAGCGCGAGCAGCGCGTGCCCAACGTCCTGGACGCGATCCCAGTACTCCAACCAGGTGTGCTCGCGCCATATCCCGAGCCGTTTCTCGCGCAGAGCGACACGCTGCGGATGCCGCTGCGCGTTCTCCCTGACGCGCGTTACGACCGTTGTCGTTCCCGCCTGCGCCGGAGCTGCGGCGACCTGGCTCATCCTGCATCCACCTCCGTGGTGACGTCCGGGCTCATCCCGCGGCCGCCCCGTGACCTCCCGCATCGCCGAGGTACGCCGCGATCACGTCGGGATCACGCTGGACACGCTGGGGCGTGTCCAGGGCGACGGTGAGACCGAAGTTCAGGACGAGGATCCGATCGGCCAGGTCCATCACCACGCCCATGTCGTGCTCGACCATGATCATGGGGATCCCCACCTCCTCGCGGATGTCCAGGATGAAGCGCGCCATGTCGGCCGTCTCCTCGAGGTTCATCCCCGCGACCGGCTCGTCCAGCAGCAACAGCTTCGGCTCCATGGCCAGGGCTCGGCCCAACTCGACCCGTTTCTGGATGCCGAACGGCAGCATCCCCACCGGGAGCAACCGGTAAGGCTCGATCTCGAGGAATTCGATGATCGCTTCGACCACCTCGCGATTGGCGTTGTCCTCACGCCGCGCGCGCGGGCTCCGGAACATGCCGCGCAGGGTCCCGTACCGGGTGTGCAGGTTCCTGCCGCTCATGATGTTGTCCACGATGGTGAGGTTCTCGAACAGCGCCACGTTCTGGAACATGCGCGCGATGCCCAGCGCAGCGATGCGGTGCGGGCGAAGACCGGCGAGGTCGCGACCGAGGAAACGGATCCGGCCCTCCTGCGGCCGGTACACGCCGGAGAGACAGTTGAGGAAGGAGGTCTTGCCCGCTCCGTTCGGGCCGATGATCGCGAACAGTTCCCCGGCGTTCAGCTCGAAGCCAACCTCGTGGATCGCGCGCACGCCTCCGAACGTCAGGGACACGTCTCGCGCTTCGAGCACGACGCCGGCGTCGGGCAACCCCTCCCGGCAATGCGGGAGGGCATCGAGAAGCGATCTCATGACAGCCATCGCTTGCGCCGCTTGTAGTGCTTCACGTCGCGGAACGAAGTCTTCTGGCCGCCGTGGCCGAGGCCCAGGTAGAACTCTCGGATGTCCTCGTCCTCACGTAGTTGCGCGGCAGGCTGGTCCATCACCACGTTCCCGGTCTCGAGCACGTAACCGCGCTCGGCCACAGACAGCGCCATCACGGCGTTCTGTTCGACAAGGAGGATCCCGGTGCCGGCTTGGTTGATCTCGACGATGAGATCCCGGATCTGCTCCACGACCATCGGAGCCAGGCCCAGGCTCGGTTCGTCGAGAAGCAGGTACCGAGGTGAGGCCATGAGCCCGATGCCGATGGCGAGCATCTGCTGCTCGCCGCCGGACAGATAGCCCGCCACGCTGCGACGGCGCTCGGCGAGAACCGGGAAGAGGCCGAAGATCCGGTCCAACTTGCCGGCGAGATCCCGCCGCTGGGCGTATGCGCCGGCACGGAGATTCTCTTCGACGGTCAGCTCGGAGAAGACCCGACGACCCTCCATGACCTGGCTGATCCCGCTCTTGACGATGGCTTCGGGGGCCAGGGCGTCGATGCGCTCCCCGTCGAGGGTGATCCGCCCGCGCGTGATCTCGCCGCGATGCGAGCCCAGGAGTCCGGTAATCGCGCGCAGGGTCGTGGTCTTTCCCGCGCCGTTGGCGCCGAGCAGGGCCACGACGGACCCCTCAGGGACGCCAAGGCTGATCCCCTTCAAGACCAGGATGACGTCTTCGTATACGACCTCGAGGTTCTCGACGGCAAGCATCCCGTCCCAACCCTTCCGCTCAGATCGCCGGTGCGACCTAAGGTTCTTACCAGGATTTGGCCCGAAGTTGTAGGACGCAGAGTTGTAGGACGCTTCGTCAGGGAGCCGCGGAGCGATATCTCACGGAGTGCTGAGTGCCGTTCACCACGGCCGAGAATTCGATCGTGGTCGTCCCGGGCGGGATCGGGGCCGACGTCGTCTCCCAACGGTTTCGCACCACGTTGTCGGCCCATGCCACCTGAACGGGACCGGCCCCGTCGAAACGGAATGACCCGTTGGATGGCTTGTCCGTCGAGCCGGACTTCGAGGCGCCTCCCCAGACGTGGGTGGCTCCGGGTGGGGTCGAGAACGTGTCGGTGTCGATCTCGTGGGTGCGGCACGTCCCGCCGACGGATCCAAGGTTCGCGCCCCCTCGGACATCGATCGCGGGAACGAGCGGATCCTCGACGCCGGTCGCGACGCCCGCATACTGCCGCAGAACCGGGCAGGTCTTGTGCGCCGCGCGGACGGGCGCGACCATCGAGGCCATCACCACGATGGCCGCGATCGACCGCGTCGCATGCCTCATCTTGGATGTCCGGGGGAACGACAGGTTCTGATTCATCCCGATTCGACACCGATGCACGGAGTCCCTGCTCAGCTCGGGAGGACGGGGGTACGATGCGGATATGGGCTACGAGGAGCAACTGGCTGCCTTCAAAGCGCGGATCGACGCCGGCGAGAAGATCGAAGCAGGCGATTGGATGCCGGACGGGTACAGGGAGGCCGCGCTGAAGTTCATCGAGATGCATGCCAACTCCGAGATCATGGGAGCACTGCCGGAACGCGAGTGGATCCCACGCGCGCCGACCCTGAAGCGCAAGCTTTCTCTCACCGCGAAGGTGCAGGACGAGGTCGGGCACGCGCAGATCCTGTATCGGATCGCCGAGGACCTCGGGAAGAGCCGCGAGGCGATGTTCGAGGACCTGATCCACGGTCGTACCAAGTTCCACAACGTCTTCCACTACCCCACCTTCTCGTGGGGCGACGTCGCCGTCATCGGGTTCCTGATCGACGGCGCGGCGTTGGTTACCCAGCGCGCGCTGCTCGATTCGAGCTACGCGCCGTACGTACGTGCGATGCGCAGGATCTGCGCCGAGGAGTCGCTGCACCTGCGCCACGGCGAGGACCTAGTGCTCGAGCTGGCCAGCGGCACCGATGCGCAGCGGCAGATGTTCCAGGACGCAGTGGATCGATGGTGGCGTCCGATCATGCACTTCTACGGCCCCCCGTCCAACCCGGCGAAGGACGTGTTGCTGCACTGGGGCATCAAGACGAAGTCGAACGAAGAGCTTCGCCAGGAGTTCTTCGACACCTACGTGCCGAAGCTGTGGGACCTCGGGTTCAGCGTGCCCGACCCCGAGCTGCGTTACGACGCCGCGCGCAGCGAGTGGCTGTGGGGACAGGACGACTGGGCGAACTGGGATGAGTTCTGGCAGGTCGTGAAGGGCAACGGCCCGATGACCCAGACGCGCCTGACCTACCGGCGCGCGATCTGGGACAACCACGCCTGGCTGCGCGACGTCTTCGCCGGGATCGGCGGGCGCGCGGCCTGAGGGCACGATGGAGATCTTCGAGGTCTTCCAGCGGCGGACGCACGAGGACCCGCTGATCCAAGTCGGCTCGATCCTGGCTCCCGATCTGGAGATGGCGCTCCTCCTCGCGCGCGAGACCCATTTCCGACACGGTGAGGGCGCCGAATGTTGGGTCGCGCGGCGGGGCGACCTCCATCCGGTTGCTCATCCCGAGACCATGGGCGGGGTCACGGACCGGTCGTACCGCCGACAGGATGGGTACGTCGGCGTGGGCGCCAAGCACAAGCGCGTGAGCGAGCAGATGCGCGCGCGCGGCCTGGTCATCGAGAGTGCGCGCCCGGGAACGAGGACGTGACCGATCCTCGCATCGGGCTCCTGCTCGTCCTCGCCGACGACGAGTTGATCCTCGGGCATCGCGTCAGCGAGTGGACGGGGTGGGTCCCCTACATCGAAGAGGACCTCGCCATGTCATCCATCGCTCAGGACGAAGTCGCGCACGCGCGCCTGCTCTACGGTCTCGTCACCGCGATCGACGAACGGAACGAGGACGCGCTCGCGCTCGGACGGCAGCCGCACGAATACCGGAATGCCGTGTTGTGCGAGCGCCCGAACCGAGACTTCGCGTTCACACTCGCCCGGCACTGGCTCTACGACAATGCAGACGACGTGCGGCTCGCCGCGCTCGAGCACACGACGTTCAAAGAGTTGCGGGAAGCGATCGCGGTGCTGCGGCTCGAGGAGCGGTATCACCTGGAACATGCCGATGCCTGGTTCCAGCGCCTGGCGCGCGGTCCCGTCGAGGCGCGCCGTCGCTTCGCCGACGCGTTGACGCAGACGTTGCCCGAGGCGATGGCGTTGTTCGAGCCGCTCCCGGAAGAGGAGGAGCTCCTCGCGGATGGAACCCTCCCGCGCGCGCACCAGGCTCTGCTCGCGGACTGGCTGGAGCGCATCGGGCGCGCGCTCGACGATGCCGGGTTGGGCTACGTGCTCTCGGGCGGTCGGGCGAGCGACGGCGGTGAGATCATTCCAACGTCGACCGGCTCGATCCAACGCGACGGCGTCGCGCCCGAGCGGTTGCGTGTCCCGGGACTCCTACAGCGAGAAGGGACATGGGTGCACGAGGGGGCCTTCGAGGGCGCCGGCGGGCGCCACGGGAAGCATTCCGAGGACTTCGATGCGGTCTGGACCGAGATGACGGCGCTGTATCGGGCCCATCCCGGAGCGAGTTGGTGAAGACCCTGACCGAAGGCGATGTCCGCAGGGCGCTCGCGCGCGTGATGGACCCCGAGATCCCCACGGCATCGATCGCCGACCTCGGGATGATCGAGCGCGTCGGTCTGTCGGGTAACGCGATCGAGGTGGATCTGCTGCCCACCTTCGCCGGCTGTCCCGCATTGGATGTGATCCGAACCGATGTCTCGCGCGCGCTCGCCGAGCTCGCTCCGGGTCGCGAGGCGTGCGTGCGTTTCGTGCTCGACCCTCCGTGGACGACCGAGCGGGTCAACGAGGCGGGGCGCGCGTCGTTGAACGAGCACGGCATCGCGCCGCCGCTGTTGCAGGTCGGTCGCAAACCGCAGGCGATCGCATGTCCGTACTGCGGCGCGACCTCGACCGTCGAGGAATCCGCATTCGGGCCTACGCCGTGCCGGACGATCCGCTACTGCCCGAGCTGCCGCAACCCGTTCGAAGGATTCAAGCAGAAGTGAACGACTGCGTCTTCTGCGGGATCGTCGCAGGGTCCGAGTCGGCCGAGCGCATCTACGAGGACGACCACGCGCTCGCCTTCCTCGACATCGCGCAGGCGACCGAGGGGCACACGTTGGTGGTCCCGAAGGAGCACTACGCCGACCTCACCGACATCGGGGCCGAGCGCGCGGGCGCGGTCATGCGCGCGGCGGTCGAGGTGGCCGCGATCCTGCGGCGCGCACTCGAGCCCGCTGGGATCAACGTCTTCCACGCTTCTGGCTCGACCGCGTGGCAGACGGTGTTCCACTTCCACCTGCACGTGGTCCCTCGCTATCGGTTCGACGAGCTGCATCTACCGTGGATCCCCCAGCCGGGCCCGGTCGAGCGACTGCGCCCGCTGGCCGATCGGATCAGATCGACGCCGTGAAATGCGAACGCGGGGGCCGAAGCCCCCGCGTTCGGATCTGTGTCGTGCTCAGGCGACCTTCGCGTAGGTAACCGATTGGTTGGTGAACGTCCCGTCGGTCTGCCCAACCTTCGCGGTCGCCCTCACCGAGCCCGCACTGGCCGGGAGCTCGATCGTCTGACTGATGTACCGCGTCGCGCCGGTCGCGGTTTCCTGCAGCGACCAATTGATCTGCACGGTCCCACCCGGGGTGAACTTCACCTCGCCGGTGGTCGGCTTTCCCTTCCCGTTGTCGGTCGCCCCCACGACGATGAAGGTTGCCGCCGGCACCAGGATGTTGGTGTTCACCTCTTCCCGCGCAACGACGCACCCGCCGTTGAACCCTCCGGTCGTGGCCGGGTTGTCGGGCGCCCGCATCGGGCCGGAGAAGATGAATAGGTTGCTGCAATGGGTCGCCTTCGAGACACCCGGGGCCAGCAACAGCCCAACCGCAAGCGTCAAGGCGAGCGCGACGTAGAACTTCTTACGCATGATCGTCCCCTCCTTGGCTGTTCTGGGGGATATTCGACGAGCCCGTCAGCGTTCCCTGCTACCCCTCGAGGAGACCCCTCAGGTTCCGGCACGACGCAGCCAGCATGCGCTCGGCGGGGCGCCTCAGGAGCAGGCCGGCGAGCTCCCCAACCACCCCAAGCGGCAACACCAGATCCTCGATCCACACGAAGCGCGCGCGGCGCCCCTCGGGCTCGACCCGGAAGATGCCGTCGCCGCGCAGCGGCCAGCCGAGGTGGCGCACCCGGATCTCGCGCTCGGGGACCCAGTCGGTGACGACCATGTGATCGACGAGCCGGAGCGGCCCGAGCCGACTCACCGCGTGAACCCGCATCCCGGCCTGGTTCGTGCGCTCGCCCATCACCTCGACCGTGGTCGGCGGCACCATCCAGCGGCTCGACCCTTCCCAGTCCAGCAGCGCCTCCCACACGCGGGCCGGGGGCACGTCGATAGCGATCTGGGCGCGGTAGAGCGGCATCCCGTCAGGCGGTCCGGCGCGACGGCGCGGTCTCCTCGGCGCGCGCCGCCATCACGAACACGATCATGGCGATCGCTGCGAGCGCCAGGAACGCCGCGCGCAGGCTGACGAACTCGGCGAGCGCGCCGGCCATGATGGGCCCGAGGAGCGACCCCACGTCACCGGCGATGCGATACCCGCTCACCGCGACCCCGCGCGCGTCGGGCGGAGCGACATCGGCAACCATCGCGGTCGGGCCCGGACGCATGTAGCCGCTCGCCGCGCCGTGCACTCCCATCAACGCGACCACGACGACCGCGCTCATCGTGAACCCGAGGAGCGCAGTCGCGACGGCCATCACGGCGAGCGCGGGCACGAGCGCGAACTTGCGGCCGCGACGATCGGAGAGCGCGCCTGCATGCCAGACGACCACCAGCGCGGCCAGCGCGGTCACCATGAACGGGATGCCGGTCGTTCCCTTCGAGAGTCCGAGATCGCCGACCCAGAACAACGGGATCACCGTCTGCAGGGCCGAGGTGATCAGGAACACCAAGCCACTGACGGCGAGCGCGGCGCGGTAGGTCGAGATCGCGAACAGGGGACGCATCCGCTTCCAGGTGTGCTCGGCGGGACCCGGCACGTTCTCGTCGACCGACGGCGCTCGGGTGAGCGCATCCGAGGGGATGCGCTCTCCGCCCAGCGCGCGCAGCGCGATCGGGATGGAGGCCAGGCACACCGCCCCGTAGACGTACAGGGGGATGTTCTCGCTGGAGACCGCGATGATGATCCCGCCGACCAGCGGACCGATCAGGATCCCGATACCGATGGCAGCCTGGAACACACCCATCGCTCGTCCGCGGCTGTCCTCGGGGATCGTTCCGATCAGGTAGGCCAACAGCCCGCCAAGGAAGAACGCCGATCCGAATCCTCCGAGACCCCTCAGGACGACCAGCTGCACGTAGCTCTGGGCAGCGCCTGCTGCGATCGAGGAAACCCCGACGACCGCGACGCCGATCGCGGTGACCACGCGCTCGCCGAACCGGTCGATGAGCCCGCCGGCGAACAGATCGCCCATCAGCCTGGTGACGCTGAACGCGGTCAGCACCAGGCCCGCACCGGCCTCCTTCACGTCGAACTTGGTCGCGAGCAGCGGGAGCGCGGGGATGATCAGCCCGAACCCCAACATCACCAGTAGGGACATGCCGATGACAGCGCGGAAACGCGCGGAGCCCAGTGGGCCACGCTCGAGCGCGCGCGGAACGGATCGAGCCACGACGGGTCATGATATCGAGGTTCTTCGCGAGCCGGTCGGGGCTACAAGCGCGGCTGTGGAGGGTACGTGTTGACCCACCGGACCCAACGTGACCAGCCGTTGATCGCGATCAGGACCGGGGTGCCGGTCGCGAGCCAGATGAGTCCGACGTAACTCAGCGCTCCCAGCAACATCTGCCAACCGATCACTTGGGTACCAAGCACGAGCACGGAGCCAAGGATCGCGCGCGATCGCACCCATAGGCGCCAGGATCGGCGCATGAAGGCGATGACGAGCCACGTCAGGAGGAGACCGGCCGCAGTACCCAGCGTTCGCTCTCGATACAGCCAGAAGAACCGCGAATCCAACGAGACTACGCGTCCTCGCGTCCGGTCGATCAGGACCGGCCCCTGGTATGTCGGGCGCCGACTCTGGGATCTGCCTGCAACGAAGACCACGCGACCATCGGCGGATATCGACGAACCGGCGATGTGGTAGCCATCCCGATCCAGGAACGTCTCATACGTTCGCCTGCTCCGGTCGAACAGCACGTACGCGTACTCAGCGGGATAGGACTTCGTGCCGACGATCCTCCCGATCCCATAATTCTCGACCGGCGCCTTCGGTGAATAGGTGATCCCGAAGCCAACGAAGCGTCCCTCACTGGAGATGGCCGTCGGGCCAGGCGCTACAGATCCCGGCACCGCCTCAAGGTCGGGCAACGTGACGCCATCACGCGCACCGTCGGACGTATCGATGACGAGCGGACCACGACTGTCCATGGTGAGAAGGGCCCGTCCGTCCGCGGACACCCGATCACTTCGTCCCCCGTACGGCAATGACCTCAGGTCTCCGGACGTTCGATCGTAGAACCACCACCGTGATTCCGTACCGAACCAGACCCTTGATCCGTCCGATGACACGCCAACCGAGCCATCGACCACGCGCCCAGCCCCAACCTGCTCCCACGTATCGGATAGCAGATCGCGTAACATCACCACTCGGCGGCTCCCTGCAGGACTGCTCTGCTTCGTCACGGCGAAGACTGCCCAGCGCCCATCTTCTGAGATCGCGCCACCGGTTGCGTCGCCGCCCCATTGCCGCATGCCAAGCCCATTGGAGATCACTCGTGTCTCGCCGGCGCCGCGGTCGTAGAGGATCACGTCCCTGAGCCCAGATCGATCGCCCGCGAAGCCCTCGTCGGCGTACGTGGAGAACACGATGAACCGACCAGTGCCGGAGACCCATAGATCGCTCAGGTCTCTCGCGGAGAGTGGAGTACCTGCAGCCCCGCTTCCACCGGGAGCGGAGTCTGAGACCAGCCGGTCGATAGCAGGAGTGAGAGAAACGAACGCCGGTCCGTTCTGTTCGCAGAACTGGAGCGTTCCCCTCGCACTTCCGCCCGGCGCGAACCCGACGATCCAATCCCCCTGCGGTCCAAGTGATGGGAAAGGAGACCCAGGTCCTCCACCAGCAGGTGGCGAACCAGCGCAATCAGGCAACGCCTGACCTCCCACTGGGTTCGTTTCAGCGAAGCGTTCGATCTTCGGATCGGACTGTGCCGCCAGAAGCAGTCCCGCGGCGATGCTCAGCGCGATCGCCCCGGAAGTCGCGCGCGCCAGACGTCTCCGCCGGCGACCTCGGCTCGTAACCGTCCTCAAGGCTGTTGGGATGTCAGGGCTCGCAACGGAACGGCCGTCAAGTTCTGTTCGTATGCGTTCGTCAATGGACATCGGCGCGGTCCTCCCCCAACACGACCGCGAGCGCGTTGCGCGCGCGATGAAGATGAACCTTCGCCGTACTCTCCGAACAGCGCAGATGCTCCGCGACGTCTTTCACTGGAAGATCATCGAGGTAATGAAGGACGATTGCGGCTCGCTGCTGTTTCGGAAGGGTCAGGAGTGCTCGGTGCACGTCGATGCTCACTGCCCCCGGAGCATCCGAAACCGATGCCGGGCTCACGTTGATAGCGCGCTCACCTTTCTTTCGCCGGCGACGAGATAGAGCCAGGTTCACGGCGACCCGGCGGACCCACGCTCCCGGCCGTTCGTACCCTCGCACCGAAGTCCACCTTGTATACAGTCGCGTGAAAGCCTCCTGGGTCAGTTCTTCAGCGGCGCCGGCATCACCGATGATGAGGGAGACCGTCCGCACGACGGCCGGATACTCCCTTTCGAATAGCACGACGAACTCGGCTTCGCCCTTCACAGGCCCCCTCTGGAGACACACGCGCCAGATGGCCTGAAGGTTTACCGCCGGGGAGATCGATTCCTGCTCAGTGCCAGAAGGCGACGCCGAGCACACCCGGGCCGGTGTGCGCGCCCATCAGGGGCGTGAAGGCGCTGATGAACAGCTCGTCGTGCGAGATCTCCGCGCGCAACTGCTCCGCGAGCAGTTCGGCTTCCTCGGGCACCGCCGCGTGCGCGATCCCCAGGTGGAGCGGTCCGGCGGCGGCCGCCGCGCGCACCTCACTCACCAGGCGCTCGATCGCGCGCGCGCGCGTCCGAGGCCGGCCGAGCTGCTCCAGCTGGCCCTTGCGGAAGGCGAAAACGGGCTTCAGGTTCAGGGTCGTCGCCGCGTACGCGAGCACGGCGTTCACCCGTCCACTGCGACGCAGGTACTCGAAGGTGTTGATGGTGGCGATGAACGAAGTTCGATCCACGACCTCACGCGCCCGCAACTCCACCGCGTCGACGTCGGCGCCGGTCGCGGCAAAGCGCGCCGCCTCGAGCACGGGCATCCCCTCACCCAGCGAGGCGCTCCTCGAGTCCACCACACGAACCCGGTCGCCCAGGTCGCGCGCGGCGCTGAGCGCCGACTCATGGGTCGCGCTCACGAAGGATGCGACCGTGATGCAGACCACCGCATCGGCTCGAGCCAACACCCTGTCGAATGCCTCGCGGAAATCACCGACCGAGGGCGCCGAAGTCGACACCGGGACCTGCTCCTCGACTAGGGCTCGGTAGAACTCCGCCTCGGGGAGGTCCACTCCGTCCAGCAGCACCCGTTCGCCGAACTTGAGGATCATCGGCACGACGTCGATATCGTGCTCGGCGATCAGGGTCGCCGGTAGGTTGGCGGCGGAATCGGTCACGACGGCAACAGGCACCAAAGACTCCCTCTGGGATCTTCCCGGGCTCGAGACGCATATACCATACAGAGGCGATCGCGATGCGCCCTGACGTTCGGCGGTATCGACTCCGCCACCGTAGCCGCCCCATCGACGTGCTCGTTGCGGGTCGAGGTCGGCCTGTCCTCCTGTTACACGGATGGGGCCTTTCGGGCGCGGCCTATCGCGCCGCGATCGCAGCGCTGGCAGCGCGCGGGTTCCGTGTCGCAGCGCCTGGGATATCGGTCGCAGAAGGGTGGAGCATCGAGGGCGTCGCGGAGATCACGGCCGAGGCGATGGCGTGCGTGGACGCGGCGCCGGCAGCCGTCGTCGGCCACTCCTTCGGGGGCGTGATCGGCGCGAGGCTCACCCTGGATCATCCCGATTTCGTGACGTCGTTCGTGCCTGTGAACGCACCGTTGGTGACGTTGGGATCGGTCCGGCTCGGGCGGATCATGCTGCCTGGGCGGCATTACCGTGTCGCAGGAACCCGCGATGCCGCGCTCTCGTTGCTTCGCTCGGTCACCATGCCCGGCGGCCCGACGAGCCTGTGGCGATCGGCGCGCTGGTTCCTCGGCAACGGTCACGCCGACCCGCTGCGCACGATCGCGGAGACGGGATTGCCCCGCGCCGTCGTGTGGGCGACGCACGACTCGCTGCTGCCGCTCGGGATCGGCGAGCGGGTCGCTGAGGTGCTGGCCTGTCCGCTCGTGCGTGTCGGTTCGGTGGATGGGTGGCCTCATCCGAGGCCGCCGGACCACGATTGGATCTTCCGCGCGCCCGATCATTTCGCCTCGGTGATCGAGCGCGTCCTGGACAACGACGCGCGTCCTCGCCCCTCACCGGCGGATGGGTCCGTCGATGACGGATAAGCCGCAAGCCGGCTCGTGCCTGGCCGTGCTCGGTCGGCCTGGCGGCGAGCCGAAGCAGTGTCCCGAAGCCCCGATGCCGGGGCATCCCTTCTGTCGCGCGCATACCGGCCCGCTGCGTCAGCTGTACACGTCGCCCAGGCGGACCTTCCTGAGCGATTGGCGCGAGGCGGTGGGCACGGCGGTTCACCATCGCATGGAACGTCGCAGCTGGCACGAGCACGATCCCGACCTCGTGCGCGCGCTCCTGCCGCTCGCCCTGCCGTTGTACTCGCTGTACTGGCGGGTCGACACGTTCGGGATCGAGAACATCCCCACCGAGGGCCCGGCGATGCTGGTCGCGAACCATTCGGGCACGCTGCCGATCGACGGCGCGATGCTGAAGGTTGCGGTCCTGAAAGAGCACGGACGCAACCCGTGGCTCCTCGCCGGCGAGATCGCGTTCCGCATCCCAGGGTTCCGCGACCTGGTCCGCGTCGCGGGCAACGCGCCGGCGGATCGGGAGTGGTCGGTCCGCTTGATGCGCGAAGGAGAGCTCCTCGGGGCGTTCCCGGAGGGGTACAAGGGCATCGGGAAGGGCTGGGCCAAGCGATACCAGCTGCAGCGCTTCGGGCGAGGAGGGTTCGTCGAGGTCTGCATCGAGACGGGCGCGCCGATCATCCCGACGGCGATCATCGGCGCGGAAGAGGCCTTCCCCATGGTGGGCAATCTCGGCTGGCTCGCGCGCAAGGTCGGGACGCCGTACATACCGATCGTCCCCAACGGCCTCATCCCCCTGCCGTCGAAATGGATGATCGTGTTCGGCGAGCCGATCCCGACGATCGGCTACGGACCGAAGGCGGTGGACGACACGCAACTCGTCCTCGAGTTGACCGAAGAGGTGCGCGCGACCGTGCAGAGCCTTATCAACGAACACTTGGCGAAACGTGGCCGAACGTTCATCTGAGCAGTCCGGCCCGCGACGGCGGGCGAGGTGGCGTCCCTTTGCCTACCGACGCCGCGCCTCGTTACTGTCACCACCGCAAGCGGACGCGTGATCGCGTGCGTCCGCGATCCGCTCGCAGACCATAAGGGGAGTGATGCTGACGACCGCAGAGCGCGCCCTGTTGGATGAACGCCGCCCGATCACACGCGACGAGGCGCTCGCCGTCGCACACCTGCCGCTCGACGAGCTCCCTTCGTTGATCGCGCTCGCCCATCGGGTCCGGCTCGACTACTGCGGTGACGCCGTCGAGCTCGAGTCCCTCGTCAACGCGAAGTCCGGCGGCTGTCCCGAAGACTGCGCTTTCTGCAGCCAGTCCGCACAGTTCAGGACCGGCGTCGACGTCTATCCGATGCTCGATCTGGACGAGGTCCTGGCGGCCGCGCGCGCGACCCGGCAGGCCGGAGCGACGCAGTTCTGCATCGTCGTCGCGGTGCGGGGCCCCGACGAGCGGCTGCTGTCGAAGGTGATCGAAGCCACCGAAGCCGTGCGCGCGCAGACCGAACTCGAGGTCGCCACCTCGCTGGGCATCCTCTCGCCCGGCCAGGCCGAGCGCCTCGCCGCCGCCGGCGTGCGCCGCTACAACCACAACCTCGAGACCGCCCGCGAGCATTTCCCGTTGATCTGCACGACCCACACGTGGGACGAGCGCGTCGCCACCTGCCGTATGGCCATCGCCGCCGGCATGGAGCTGTGCTGCGGCGGGATCCTCGGGATGGGCGAGACGCTCACCCAGCGCGTCGACTTCGCCTTCGAGCTCGCCGCGCTCGAGCCCGTCGAGGTGCCGATCAACCTGCTCGACCCGCGCCCCGGCACGCCGCTGGGTTCGCAGCAGCTCTTGAGCGCGCGCCGGGCATTGCAGGCGATCGCGCTGTTCCGGCTCATCCTTCCGCGCGCGTGGATCCGGCTGGCCGGCGGGCGCGAGCGCGTCCTCGGCGAGTTGCAGGCGATGGGTCTCTACGCCGGCGCGAACGCGCTGATCATCGGTAACTACCTCACCACGATCGGGCGCGAGCCCTCCGACGACGTCGCGCTGCTGGAATCGCTCGGGATGCCGGTCGCAGGCGTCGAGCCGGGCGAAGGCCGCTTCGTCCTCGACGCCGACGGCGCGCATGTGCTGCCGCCGAAGCAGACCACGCGGGCCGGCGCACCGATGCTTCAGATCACCCCGAAGAGATGAGCCGCAGCGACCAGCTCCGCGCGCGCGACCGCGCGCACGTGTGGCACCCGTTCACACCCCACACCGTCTGGGCGGACGAGGACGCGCCGGTGATCGAACGCGGCGAAGGATGCGACCTCATCGACGTCGACGGCAAACGGTACATCGACGGCAACTCCTCGCTGTGGGTCAACGTCCACGGCCACTCGCACCCGCGCATCGTCTCCGCGATCGCGGAACAGGCTGCTCGCCTCCAGCACGCCACGTTCCTCGGCCTCACGCACGAGCCGGGCATCCGGCTCGCCGAGCGGCTCGTCGCGCTGGCTCCCGGCTCGCTCGATCGCGTCTTCTTCAGCGAGAACGGCGCCGCCGCGGTCGAGGTTGCACTGAAGATGGCGTATTCGTACTGGCGCAACCGCGGGGAAGATCGCTCCCGCTTCGTACGGCTGACCGACGCCTACCACGGCGACACGCTCGGCGCGGTGTCGGTGGGCGGTATCGAGCGGTTCCACGAGACCTACCGGCCGCTTCTGTTCCCGACCGCCGCGGCGCCGAACTTCTACTGCTACCGATGTCCGCTGGCGAAGACGTATCCGTCGTGCGCAGTCGCGTGCGCCGAGGAACTGGACGCCGTGCTCACCAGGGAAGGATCAAACGTCGCCGCCGTGGTCGTCGAACCCCTCGTCCAGGGTGCGGCAGGAATCATCACCGCGCCCGATGGATACCTCTCGCGCGCCGCCGAGATCGCGCGGGCCCACGGCACCTTGCTGATCGTCGACGAGATCGCAACCGGGTTCGGCCGCACCGGCACGATGTTCGCGTGCGAGGCCGAAGGCGTCGAGCCGGACCTCATGACGGTGGGGAAGGGCGTCACCGGCGGGTACCTGCCCCTGTCTGCCACGCTCGCGACCGAGGCGATCTTCGAAGCCTTCCTCGGGCGCCCCCGAGGAGCACCGCACGCTGTACCACGGCCATTCCTACTCGGCGAACCCGATCACGTGCGCGGCCGCCCTGGCGAACCTCGACGTGTTCGAGTCCGAGCGCACACTCGAGCAACTGCAACCGAAGATCGAGGTGTTCACGCGCTCGTTGAAGCCGCTCGCCGACCACCCCCACGTCGGGGAAGTGCGACAGCGTGGCTTCATGGTCGGCATCGAGTTGGTCGCCGACCGGCAGACGAAGCAGCCGTACCCGGAGTCGGAGCAGATGGGCGCGCGCGTTTGCGGTGCCGCGCGTCCCCGCGGCGCGATCATCCGGCCGCTCGGTGACGTGATCGTGCTGATGCCGCCGCTGACGATCGACGAAGGCCGCTTGCGCACGCTCGTCGAGATCGCGCACGCATCGATCGACGAGGTATGCGGGTCGTGAATCCACTCGGCTTCGTTCGGGATGAGCTTCGCCGGCTCGAAGAGGCATCACTGCTGCGTGAGATACGTACCCTGGACTCGCCGCAGGAGCCTGAGGTGATGCTGGACGGAGAACGATTATCGCTGTTCGCATCCAACAACTACCTGGGTCTGGCGAACGACCCGCGCGTGGTCGACGCGGCGGTCGATGCCGCGCGACGTTGGGGCGCCGGTGCCGGGTCGGCCCGTTTGATCACAGGCGGTATCCGGCTACACGACGACTTGGAACATGCCCTGGCAACGCTCAAGCGCACCGAGGCTGCCGTGCTGTTCTCGAGCGGCTACATGGCGAACCTCGGCACGATCACGGCGCTCACCACGGCGGAGGACGCCATCTTCAGCGACCGGTTGAACCACGCCTCGATCATCGACGGCGCGCGCTTGTCCCACGCACGGGTTCACGTGTACCGGCACGCGGACGTCGATCATCTGGACCATCTGCTGTGTTCGAGCGCTGCGCGGCGGAAGCTCGTCGTCACCGACACGGTCTTCTCGATGGACGGCGACCTCGCACCGCTCGCCGCGATCGCGGACGCGTGCGACCGGCACGGCGCGATCCTGATGGTCGACGAGGCGCACGCCACAGGCGTCGTGGGTCCGGGGGGCCGCGGCGCCGTCGCTCACTTCGGGCTCGAGGGGCGGGTCCCGGTGGTCATGGGAACGCTGTCCAAATCGCTCGGGTCGGCCGGAGGCTACATCGCCGGCTCGCGCGAGCTGATCGCGTTCTTGCGGAACCGCGCTCGCCCCTTCGTCTTCGACACCGCGATGCCGCCGCCGGTCGCCGCCGCAGCGCTGCGCGCGGTCGAGATACTGTCATCCGAGCCCCAGCGCGCGACGCGCGTCCGTGCGCTCGCGGGTCGTCTCGCGGCCGGTTTGCGGCTCCCGGACCCGGCTGCGGCGATCGTCCCGGTCCTCGTGGGTGAGGCCGACGAGGCGATGCGGCTCGCAGACCTTCTCCGTTCCCGAGGTATCCTCGTTCCCGCGATCAGGCCCCCGAGCGTGGCGCCGGGCTCCGCCCGGCTGCGCGCGACCGTCATGGCGACGCACACCGAACACCACGTGGATGCATTCGTCCACGCCCTGACCCAAGCGCATGCCCTGTCATGAGCGCACGGATCCTGTTCGTCACCGGCACGGACACGGGTGTGGGCAAGACCGTGGTGAGCGCCCATCTCGGAGCGGAAGCGGCGCGAGAAGGCCAGCGCGTCGCCTACCTGAAACCAGTGCAGACGGGCATCGAACCGCACGATGAACGCTGCGACGCGGGATTCGTCTCCGCAGCCGCCGGGATCAGGGCGCGCGAGCTCGAGCGATTCCGTGCGCCGCTCGCCCCGGCCGTCGCAGCGGCATTGGAGGGGAAGAAGATCGACCTCGAAGACTTGGCAACGCGGACGCGCGCGGAAGCGAATGACGTGGACCTGCTGCTGGTCGAGGGAGCCGGAGGACTCCTGGTCCCGCTGACCGAGACCCACACCATGGCCGACTTCGCCGCCGAACTCGGCGCCGATCTCGTCGTCGTCACGCGGCCGGGGCTGGGAACCCTCAATCACACAGCGCTCACGCTCGAAGCGGCTGCCCGCAGAGGGCTGCACGTCACGCGACTTCTGGTGAGTGGGTGGCCGCGCACACCCGGTCCGACCGAGACCACGAACCTCGAACGACTGCAGGCCCACGGCGTCCCCATCGGTCTGATCGCTCATCACGAAGGACTCGTCGTCGACCTGTTGCAACTTGGTTCGTTCCACGTCTAAGCGAAGTGCGAGAGGGATCCAACGTCCCATCGCCTGCGTAGGACTTGGGGCCCGACTTCATGGGGAAACGACCGGACTAGCCCTTTCGAATCTTGTGAAGCCCAAGGCGGCAGGTACCGTGGACGTATGCGCACTCCACAGCCCCGCATGGCTCCGCGCCTCCGCATCCGCGCGCGCATCCGCCTCGCCGTCGAGCGCGGTGCGACATCGATCGAGTATGCGATCGTCGCCGCCGCGATCGCCGCCGTGATCGTCCTCGCGGTGGCGTTCCTTGGGCACGCCACCAGCAGCAACTTCAACTGCACCGGTGAGTCCTACGTGACCCAGGACGAGCGCTGCTGACGGCTAGCGTGTGCGGAGGTAATTGAAGACCTGACCGAACAGGTCGCGCGCATCGCCCGGTAGCTCCGCCGCACCGCCGAGCATCTTCGCGTACAGGTACACCAGCCCTCCGCGCTCGACCTCGCGTGCGACCAGCATCGCCTGATCGAGGTCGCGCCCGACCGCGACCAGTCCGTGCGAGGCGAGGAACACCGCGTTCGCGGTATCCCCCATGGCCTTGACCGCGTTGTGTGCGATGTCCGGTGAACCGGACATCGCGTAGTCGGCAACGCGCACCTCGTCGCCGACATACACACCGAACTCGTCCAGGAACGCCGGGAGGGGCGCGCGCGCCGCTGCGAATGCGCTCCCGACCGTCGGGTGGCAGTGGATCACGGCTTGCACGTCGGGGCGCGCGCCATACAGCTCGAGGTGCACCTTGTGCTCCACGGATGCCACGCGCTCGTTGACGCCCTCGTCCGGGACCACGTTGCCGTCGAGGTCCAGCAAGACCGTGTCTCCGGGCTCGATCTGACGGTACGGCATCGTGGATGGGGTGATGATCGCGCCCTCCGGAACGCGCGCGCTCACGTTGCCGGACGTACCAATCGTGAGCGCGCGATCCTCCATCTCGACCGCGGCACGGCAGACGGCTGCACGAACGTCTTGGTATCTCATGTCATCGTGCTCAGGCGGATGGCTTCAGCTTCGAGCGCCGCGGCGCGCGCGCGCCAGGCGGTGTAGTGCGCAGGGTAGCCGTCCGCGGCCCTGGGTGCGACGTCATGGCCTGGATCGGCCATCGTCTGGATCGCCTCGACCACTCCGCCGTGATGTGAGGCGGCCGCCATCATCGCCGCACCGAGCGCCGACGAGGCCGACTCGGAGGCCACGCGCACCGGGCGTTCCGCCGAACCCGCGAGCGCGACACGGAACACCTGGGAGCGCGCCACCCCTCCCGCCGCGAAGAGGCGCCGTGGCTCCCCCAGCGCGAGCTCCAGCGATGCCACGCCGGCGCGCGCACCGAACGCGATGCCTTCGATGACCGCGCGCGCCACATCGTGGCGTGGGCGTCCAAGCGCCAACACCGGAGCCGGCGCCGACAGCTCCGCGCGGCGGAGCAGCACGAAGTCCTCGACCGAGCCCGGCCACGGGTCGACCGCGATCACACCGCCGGCGCCGGGGATGCCGTTCGTGGCGAGCTCGGCGGTTCCGCCGGCATCCAGTCCGAGCAGGTCGGCGAACCACGTTAGGAACGCGCCTGCCTCTCCGCAGTGCGCCTCGAGCACGAAGCCCCCGGTCTGCAGCGGCGACCGCCACAGGCCTCGCGCCTGTTCGGCCGACGCGTTGGCCGCGGCGGCGGACGCAAGCATCGTCGTCCCCGCGACGACGGTCACGTCGCGTTCGTCGATCGCACCCAGCGCGAGGATCGCGCATTGGGTATCGGCGCCGGCAGACACCACGGGCGTTCCGCGGACGAACCCCAGCGAGGTGTCTCTGACGGTTCCAGCCGGCTCGCCCGAGCCGAGCACCGAGGGCAGGATCCCTGCCGGCACCTCGAGCGCTTCCAGCAATTCGTCGCTCCATCGGCGCTCCGACACGTCGTAGACGAGCAACTCCGCCGCCTGGGTCGGCTCCGTGCACCTCGCACCGGTGAGTTTCCATACGATCCAGTCGGACAACGGCAGCGCCGTCGCGACGTCCTGCTTCTCGAACTCGCGGAACCAGGCAAGTCTCGCCGGCATGTACAGCATCACCGGGAGCCGCCCGGCGATGCGGTGCACCATCGGACCGTGCGCGCGCTCGGCTTCCATGCCGTACGCGGCTCCCCTGCCGTCGGCGTTGGGACCGATCATCAGGTCACGCCCATCCGCATCCAGGAACGCTACGCCGGTGCGTTGCGAGGTCACGCCGATGGCGGTGACGCGCGAGGGATCCAGATCGACGAGCGCGTCCCGGCATGCGCCGCGGATCGCATCCATGGCCGTATCCGGATCGAGCGTGGAGAATCCATGCGCATCGGGCGTGTAGGTCCAGGCACGTTCGCCGTAGGCGACGCGGCGGCCACGCTCGTCAACGAGCAGACACCGCGCGCCGCCGGTACCGGCGTCGATGCCCGCGAAGACCGTCATGTCGTCGGGATCGTCTGGGGGTTCACCACGTACGGGGAGCGTACCCCGGCGAGAAGGTCTCGTATCCCCTCGGCGATCATCTGGGTGTGAGCGTCGACGGCACCGGTCGTGGTCCCGCCGATGTGCGGGGTCAGGATCACGTTGGGCAGGGCCGCCAACGGGTGATCGGGAGCCAGGTATTCGTTCTCGAAGTGATCGAACGCTGCGCCGGCCAGCCTGCCGTCGCGGAGTGCCTCAAGCATCGGCTCTTCCTCGACGATTCCGTAGCGCGCTGTGTTGACCAGGTACGAGCCGGGCCGCACGTTCGCCAGCTCGCGTGCTCCGAGAAGGCCGCGGGTGGCCTCGTTCAGCGGCGCGTGGATGCTGATCACGTCTGCGTGCGCGAGCAGGTCGGTCAGGTCGCCGACCGGCTCGACCCCGAGCAGCCGCATGTCATCGTCGGCGACCTTGGGGTCTGCGGCGAGGACCGTGACGCCCAGCGCGCGCAGCCGCAGCGCCGCGGCCCGGCCGACCGCACCCATGCCGATGAGCCCGATGGTGCACGAAGCGAGCTCCCTGCCTTGGTAGCGCTGCTGAGGGATCAGGCCGTCGACGATCCACCGACCCGCGCGTACATCGTCGTCGGCGGCCACGATCGACCGGAGCAGCGCGAGGATCAGACCCAGGGTCAGATCCGCGACCGCGTCGGCGTTGCGACCCGGGGTACGGATCACCACGACGCCGTGCTCGGTGGCGGCCGGCACGTCGACATTGTTCGGGTCCCCCCGGCACACCCCGATGGTTCGAAGGGACGAGCCGGCGAAGACCTCGCGTGAGATGTGATCCGCCTCGACGATCAGCACGTCGACGCCGTCGAGGCGCGGGATCAACTCGTCGGCCGCATGCAGCTTGATCGGCACATGGTCGTTCCAGGGGTCGACCTCGACCCAGCCGAGGGACGTCAGGATGTCGAGCCCCGGACCGGATAGCGGAGCAAGGGACAGGATCCGCATCGCGCGCGAAGTCTAGCCGCTGACCTTGGTTCGCGGGCATGAGCGTGCGCGCGTCCGAGGTCCGATATCCTGGCCCATCGTGCGGTTCCTGTGGCGGTTCACGAAGCGCTTGCTCTTCTTGCTTGCGGTCGTCGTGATCCTGTTCGGAACGATGATCGCCTACCTCGGTGTCACCACCCCCGAACCGCGCGCCTCCGACGTCTGGTCCCGACTACCCGACCTACCTCACCCCCGAGGCGAGTCCGCCTCAGCGATCGGCGCGCGCGTCGTCGATGACCTCTGTCCCCCAGGGGAACCGTGTCCATCCTCCGAAGCGCAGTTCTTCGTCATGGGCGGGCTCGCGGGCCCGTTCGCGTCGACCGTGGACACCGTGGACATCTTCGACCCGGGACTCGGCTCGTGGAGCGACGGGCCGGCGCTGCCGGAACCGCGTCATCACGCCGCAGGCGCCGGGCTCGGCGGTGTGGTGTATCTGTCGGGCGGGTCCCGGACGTCGACCAACTGGGAACCAACCGACACGTTCTGGCGGCTGCTGCCCATCGATGAACAGTGGGAAGACCTGCCCCCGATGCCCGAGCCGCGCATGGGTCATCAGATGGTCGCGATCCAGCAGAAGCTTTACGTCATCGGCGGGCAAGGCGAGACGACCAACGTGTTGATCTACGACACGGTCGAGGAGACCTGGAGCCTCGGCGCCGAGATGCCGACGAGGCGCGATCACCTCGCGGCGGCCGTAGCAGGTCTCCGGATCTATGCGATGGGCGGCCGCGGCGATCAGCTCACGTCCGCGGTGGAGATCTACGACACCATCACCGACTCCTGGACCGACGGCCCCGACCTGCCCATGCCTATGAGCGCAATGGCCGTGGCCACGTTGCCCGACGGGATCCACGTCGTCGGCGGCGAGGATCCAGCCGTGATCGGCGGCACCGTCATCGACGAGCATCTCGTGCTCCGTCCGGGCGGTTCGGATTGGACGAACGCGGCTTTGCCCATCATCGCCACTCACGGCTCTGCGTCGGCCGTGCTTCGCGGGAGCATGATCATCGCGGGGGGCTCGCGGCGCCAGGGCGCGCTGTCCGTGCTGGGCTGGACCGGCGTCTTCCAGCTCTACGAGCCGAACGCCCAGCCACTCAGCCCATCGCCGAGCCCGTCGCCGGAGCCGACAGCGCCCTGACGACAGCGCCCTGACGGAAAGAGGCCCGCACCGGCGGGCCCCTTCCACGATCGTTCAGCCTCGACTCAGGGCTCGGGGACGATGCAGTCGTCGCCGCCGTACTGGTCGTATCCGCACAGGTACAGGTGCGGGTCCTCGGCGATACGCTGCGTGTACTCGGCCGAGTCGTTCATCTGCTCTTCGGTGTACTCGGTATCGAACGGCCGGATCACGTGGTACTCGTCGGTACAGGCGGCGATCGGCACGACGACGCCGCAGCCGTTGTGGTCCATGATCGTCACGCCGACCTGCGTGTCCTTCATCCCCTCGTCGCAGTACTTGCTCTCGGGATTCTCCTGCAGGCAGATATCGACGTAGGCAGCTCCGCCGTGCGCGTCGTGGGTTCCCTCGCCGTCGTCGTGGTTCTGACACTGGTGGGCGAACTCGAACAGGAAGCAATGGCTCGCGCCCGTGCCGATGTGCAGCTCGTTCGGCGACATGTTCCCGTCGTCGGGGAAGAAGCTCGTTCCGCCGTACACCCACACGCACTGCTGACGCGAGTGATAGTCGCCGTTCTCGTCGTAGTAGGAGCATTCCTCGCGCCACCGCTGCGCGTCCGAGCGCTGCTCGGGATCGTCCCGGTCCTCGAGATCGAACAGCGGGATGTAGTTCCCGTCCCGCCAGTTGGGCATCACCGGGGTCTTGTGGCAATCGTTCGGGTCGTCGGGGTTGGTGCACTCGTGCGCGCTCGCGGCGAGCGCGCCGATCCCCAGCACGAGCGCCAAGACCGGCACCAGGGCAAATAGGCGTCGCTTCATCGTTCCTCCCTCTCCTACGTGGGCAATGCGTAACTCACGATGCCGCTCTGATCGTTCAGGGGGAATGGCTCAACACTCGTACCACTCCCCACATAGATCGAATCGCCTACGATCGCCGGGGCCGATGATGGAGCCCCGTACACAGGCAACCGGCGGAGCAGGAGTCCGGTGTCCGCGTGGAACACGTTCACGGCGAGATCGACGGTCGACGGCACGAAGACGAGGCCCCGTGCGTACGTCGGCGCCCCGTACGACTGACGCGACAACGGTGAGCGCCACAGGATCCGCCCATCGATCGCGCTGATGGCATGGATCGAGAACATCCGCTGAGGCTCGGTCAACAGGGTCTCATCCGGCCCGTCGTTCGAGTTGTTCAACGGCGTCGAGATCGCCGTCGTCGCGAAGATCGCCGGCTCGTCGAACCATTCGCCGACCGCTGCGGTTCCGATCATGCCCCCGATCGCGAAGTCTCCGCCCGCGTGACCGGCCTGGCCCGCCCGCGTCGCCCATTCCCCTTCAGCGATGGAATTCGCATCCCCGCGGTCGCGCTTCAAACCGTAGTACCAGCCGTCCTTACCGCCGATCCCGACCATGTCGTTGGGCAGCAGGTTCGGAGACGCACCGAAGTCATCGTCGAGCCGCGTAGACTCTCCCCGGTCGGCGCGCGGGTTGTACTGCCAGCGGAACCCGCCGGTGCGAAGTGAGATCCCGAACACGGATTCCCCGCTGAGGGGACCTTCCTCCAATGATCCGACGGAGCAGCTGGCGGTGCCGAAGATCACCGTGTCGCCCGCGACGTCGGCCACGGGGGAGGACCAGACGCCACCGCAACCGTCACCGGTGCCGTGCCCCGTCGTCAGGAGATCATCGCCGGTGTAGGTCTGCCTGTTCTCGGGGTCGAACTTCCACACCGGCTCCAAGCTCCACCCGCCCTCGTCGCCCGCAGGTGGCTCGAGCCGGAGCGCGATGACACCGGTGCGGCCGACGTCACGATCGTTGTGAACATCCATGCCCACCAGCACCCACGTCACCCCATCGACCTCGACTACCGCCGGGGAAGACTCGATCTCGATGTCGCCCTGCGATCCTCCGCAGCGGTTGATCGTCGCGTCATCTGGATCCCGCGGGTCCACGCATACGCTCGCCAACACTCGCTCGGAGGCCGCCGGATCGGCATCCAGCGCGTAGAGCGTCGCGCCGCCGCCGAATAGGATCACCTTGCGGTCTGCGACGTCGACGATGGCAGCCGAGGAAACGATGCGTCCGAAGCCCACGCTGTTCCCGTCCGTAACCTCGAACGTCCAGCGGATCACGCCGGTCTCGGCATCGACGGCATAGAACATCCCGTCGTTGGCACCGACATAGACCGTCCCGCCGGCGACACTCGGCGAGGCAGTGACCGGGCTTGTCGTGGAGACGACCCATTTCGGAGCCAGCGCGCCGACGTTCAGGGCCGTGATCTCCGAGCAGGCGGGATGCTGCGCGAACGAGTGTCCGGGGTCGTAGCCGTACTGGGACCACGAGCAGTCGTCTTGGGCGCGCGCGGGAAACGTCGCGAGGGCGGTCGCGACGAGGACGGCGATGATCCCCACCCGGCGCATCGGTGGGTGACTTCGGCGTCAGGTCGTCCGTTTCCTCCCTCTCGCCGGACTTGTCCGTAGGAATCCACGTTGCCGGATCGGCCGAGGCCGACGATAGGCTTCGTCGTCATGCGCGACGCGGCGGCGATCGTCGGGATAGGGCAGACCGAGTTCTCCAAGGACATCGGGCGACCCGAGCGCACCCTCGCCCTCGAAGCCATCACCGCGGCGTTGGCGGACGCCGGCCTGTCCCCCTCCGATATCGATGGGATGGTGAAGTTCTCCCTCGAGAACACCATGGAGGTCGATCTGGTCCGGAACCTTGGCATCCCCAACCTGCGGTTCTTCGCCGACGTCGCGTACGGAGGAGGCGCCGGCTGCGGCGCCGTCGGCCACGCGGCGATGGCCATCGCGACCGGCCGGGCCGAAACCATCGTGGTGTGGCGCGCGCGCAACCGTGGCTCGGGCGGGCGGCCGTGGGCCTCGAAAGGCAACCGCGTCGGCGGCGAGTTCCAATGGTTCCTGCCGTTCGGGCTGTCCCGACCGGTCGATCAGATCGCGATGCTCGCCCGCCGGCACATGATCGAGTTCGGCTCGACCCAGGAACAGTTGGGCGCGGTGGCAGTCGCCTTCCGCGAGCACGCGCAGAACAACCCGGGCGCGATGATGCACGGCCGCCCGATGACGTTGGACGACTACCTCGCGAGCCGCTGGATCAGCGAGCCCTTGCGTCTGTTCGACTGCTGCCTGGAGTCCGACGGCGCGCTCGCGTTGGTACTGACCTCGGCCGAGCGCGCGCGCGACCTCCGCCGGCCGCCCGCGCTGATCCGCGGCTACGCCCAGGGCGTCGGCCCGGATCACCTGGTCATGGCCAACTACTTCACGCCGGACCCACTCGATTCTCCCGGCCATCACGCGGCGAAGGATCTGTGGAACCACGCCGGCGTCGGACCGGACGAGATCGATTGCGTCCAGCTCTACGACGCCTTCAGCCCGCTGGTGTTGCTCTCGCTGGAGGCGTACGGGTTCTGCAAGCCCGGAGACGGTGGTCCCTTCGCCGCCGAGGGGCACCTGCGCGCGGCCGGCGGCTCCCTGCCGTGTAACACCAGCGGCGGATCGCTCTCCGAGGCGTACGTGCACGGGATGAACCTGATCCTTGAAGGCGTGCGGCAGATACGCGGCACGAGCGTGAACCAGGTCGACCCGTGCGGAACCGTCATGGTGTCGAGCGGCAACGGCGTACCGACGAGCGCGCTGGTGATGCGGAGCGCGGCATGAGCGGGCGACCGGCGCCGGAACCCGACGACGCGAGCGCGCCGTTCTGGGACGCATGCGCGCGCCACGAGCTCGTGATCCAGAAGTGTTCAACGTGTAACACGTTCCGCCATCCTCCTCGACCGATGTGTCCTTCGTGCCGTTCGTTCGAGCACGAGTGGGTGCGCGCGGCCGGACGCGGTGTCATCTGGTCCTGGGTTGTCGCCCACCCTCCTTTGCTGCCGGCGTTCGCCGAGATCGCGCCCTACAGCGTGGTGGTCGTCGAGCTCGAAGAGGGCGTGCGCATGATCGGCAGGTTGCTCGGGATCGCGAACGACGACATCCGTGAAGGTCTGCCGGTGATCGCCGACTGGGAAGACCTCGACGAGGATGTGGCGCTCGCAGCGTGGAGGCCGGCATGAGCGCGACAGAGACGCGCGCGGGCACCGATCTGACGTTGTTCTTCCATCCCCGCGTCATCGCCGTCGTCGGCGCGACCGACAGACAGACGCACGGCAACTACTTCTTGTTCAAGAAGGTGCAGACGCGCGCGGAGGCCGAAGGCGCGAAGGTGTACGCGGTGAACCCTCGCCTCACCGAACTCGAGGGCGCCCCGGCGGTTCCCACGATCGCAGACGTTCCCGAGGACATCGACCTCGCCGTGCTGATGGTGAACAAGGAGCGCATCGTGGACGTGATGCGCGAGACGGTCGCGCGCGCACCGAAGTTCGTGATCGTGTTCACCGCGGGGTTCCGCGAGACCGGCGATCCCGACGATGCCGCGCTCGAGGAGAAGCTCGCGGGGATGTGCAGGGACGCGGGCGTGCGGCTGTTCGGTCCGAACACCAACGTGAACGCGCTCGAGCTGTTCCCTGACCTGCCCGGGCAGAAGCTGGCGCTGATCACGCAGTCGGGCCACCAGGGACGCGGGATCGCCCAAGGGGTCGAGCTCGGGATCGGGGTGAAGGCCTGGGTGCCGACCGGCAACGAGGCCGACCTCGAGGCAGCGGATTTCATCGACCACTTCGTGGACGACCCCGACGTGGGCGCGATCGCCGCCTACATCGAAGGGTTCAAGTCCATACCGACCCTGAGGCGGGCCGCCGCCCGCGCAGCAGCCGCGCGCAAACCGATCGTGCTCGTGAAGATCGGTCGTACCGAGGAGGGCGCGCGGATGGCGGCGTCGCACACCGGCCATCTCACCGGCTCGGATGCGGTCCACGACGCGTTCTTCCGGCAGTCCGCGATGATCAGGGTGGACGACCTGGACGAGGTGCTCGACCTCTGCGGGATGTTCACGCGCTTCCCCCAACCCCAAGGGGACGGGATATGCATCTACGCGATCTCGGGTGGAACCGGGACGCACATGGCCGACATCGCCGCAGCCGGGGGCCTGCGGATCCCGCGCCTGACCGACGACACGCAGATGAAGCTGCACGAGCTCGGCATCCCCGACTACCTCACCGTCGCGAACCCCGTCGACAACGGCGCGCAGCCCGTGCGCACGCCGGGCGTGAACCGCGCGTTGATCCAGGCGTGCCTGGACGATCCCAACACCGACATCCTGGTGTGCCCGATCACCGGCATCCTGCCGTCGATGTCGCAGATCGTCGCCGAGGACATCGTGGATGCCTACCGCACGGCCACGAAACCGGTCATCGTCATCTGGGGCTCGCCGATCACCGACGACATCGGTTACCGAACGCTGATCGAGGGTCGCGTGCCGATGTTCCGCACGTTCACCTCGTGCGTGAAAGGGATCAAGCGCTACCTCGACTACGGGGACGCAGCCGCGCGCGTCGACCTGCCGCCACTACCGCCGCCGGACATCCCCCCCGAGCTCCACGATCTCCTGGCCGGCGTTGGCCCGTTGTCTGAACACGACTCCGCGGCCATCGCCGCGCACTACGACGTGCCGTTCCCGCGCTCCAACCTCGCACGCACGCCCGAGGAGGCCGCGTCGGCGGCCGGACGGTTGGGGCAGCGCGTCGTGATGAAGGCGTGCGGTCCCGAGCTGTTACACAAGTCCGACCTCGGGCTCGTCCGCGTCGGCGTAATGCCCTACGACGTGCAGCCCACCTTCATCGAGCTGCTGGATCGAGCGCGCGCGGAGTCGCACGTCGGCGTGCAGGGCGTCCTGCTCCAAGAGATGGCGCCCGATGGGATCGAGTGCATCGTCGGGCTAAAACGCGACCTGCAGTTCGGCCCCGTCGTGTTGTTCGGGCTCGGCGGGATCTTCGTCGAAGTCTTACGGGACGTCTCGATGCGGGTCGCCCCCCTGACCCGCCGCGACGCCGAGGAGATGATCGACGAGGTGAAGGGCTCGGCGTTGCTGCGAGGCGCGCGCGGGCGGCCCGCGGCAGATGTCTCGGCGTTGGTCGACCTGCTCCTCGAAGTCTCGTGGCTCGGCGTGGATCTGCGAGAACGGGTGGTCGAGCTCGACCTCAACCCCGTCCGCGTCCTCCCCGAAGGGCAGGGCGTCATCGCGCTCGACGCGCTGGTCGTGCGCGGCTAGCGCCTTGTCCACTCCTCCGCGCAGGGGAAGACCGGGGCAGGCTCGAACACCGTAGGTATGAGACGGGCTGGTCTGCTGGTTGCCCTTGCGGTCGTGTCCACGCTCGCGCCCGCGCGCGCGGCGCACCTGCCGGGGTGCGAGGGATCGTGGCCGCAGAAGGAGACATGTGATTTCGCCCTCCGCGGGATGCCGATCGACTACTACGCGACGATCCTGCACGGCGGATCTGTCACGATCCAGATCGAGCGCAACGCTCCAGCCGGACCCATCGTGATCACCGCGCGCACGTGCTCGGGCAACGGCTACGTGCTCTGCAGCGGCCGATTCGGACCCCTCGATGCGCTCGGGCTCCCGCCGATCGACCCCTACGCGCAATCGATCCCGCTGACCTGTCGCGTGCTCGACACCGCCGGGCGCGGCGAGTTCGGCTGCTTCAGCTACAACTGACGGCGATCCTCGAGCCGTCCCGGCTCGGCGATCGAGCCCGGCTCGACCCGCACGACGTCCGCGCGCACGCGCACCTGCGCGCGCACCGCGTCGGCGACCGCCGAGGGATCGGCGTCGCTTTCGATCTCGACCGTGAACACGTCCAGTCCGTCACCATCGGCCGACACGACCGCGCGCCACCGGTCGATGCCGAACCGTGAGACCGCCTCGCCGATCTGTTCGGGGTATACGAACATGCCGCGCACTTTCGCGGCTTCGTCGAGCCGGCCGGCGAAACGCATCCTGCGCGCGGTGCGTCCGCACCGGCACGGCTCGTCGATCAGCACGCCACGATCGCCGTTGCAGAACCGCAGCAGCGGCCGGTAGGGGTTGAACACCGTCGCCGTCACCGCCCCCGCCTCCCCGGGCGGGAGCGGCTCGCCGGTCTCGGGGTCGGTGATCTCCAGGATCATCATCTCGGGGATGTGCATGCCGTCGGCGGCCCAGCACTCGAAGCACGGCAGCAATCCGTCCGCCGAGCCGTACAGCTGGCGGACCATCATCCCGTAGGTGTCCTCCAGTTCGGCGCGCAGCGTGTCCGGCAACGGCTCGGCCGACGTCAGCGCGCACTCCAGCGAGAAGTCCACCTTGGGATCGACGCCCATCTCGCGCGCCTTCGCCGCGATGATCTTCAGAAACGAAGGCGTGCCGACGTAGCCGGTCACCTCGAGCTTGCGCAGGACCTCGACCTGCAATTCGGTCTGCCCCGGACCCGCCGGGATCACCGCGCACCCGAACGCGCCCAGCGAGTCGTCGAAGTTCACGCCGGCCGGGGTGAAGTGGTACGTGAAGGTGTTGATCACGATATCGCCGGGGCGGAAGCCGATCGCGTGGTACACCTTCAGTAAGGGATTAGCCTCCTGCGGGATCGGCCCGTACGCGTAGAACTGCGGACCCGGCGACACGAATATCCGGCGCGCCTGGTTGTACGGCACGACCGTGATGCCCTCGAACTTCAGGTCTTGCGTCTCGTGCTTGCGCGTGACCGGGACCTTCGGGAGGTCCTCGAGGCTGGTGACGTCGCCCGGCTTCAGGCCCGCAGCGTCGAGCTTCTCGCGATAGGCGGACGAGCCGTTGTAGCAGTACTCGACCAGCGGCCCCAGGAACGATTCTTGGAACGCGCGGATCCCGTCGGTGGACAGGGTCTCGTGCTCCTCGTCGTAGAAGCCGGTCGTGCGATCGATGCTCATGGGTCGACCATCATCGCATCCGCGCGCCCGAGTGGTCATCCGGCGCGCGCGTCTGCCAATATCGAGGCGTCCACGCGAGTCAGTGGAGGCACCCATGAGCGCGCAACCGACCCCCGTCCTGAACCCTCCGTCCGCACCGGCGCCCGGCGAGCAGATCCCGTGGGGCCTGGTGTGGGAAGGGATCGAGTTGAAGATCCTGCGCACCGGCGAGGGCTCGGGCACGTACACCTTGATGACGCGCCTGCAGCCCGGCGTCGAGCTTCCGAAGCATCGTCACTTCGGCGAGGTGCACGGCTACACCATCAGCGGCCGTTGGGGTTATCGCGAGTACGGCTGGGAAGCCGTCGCCGGCGACTACGTCTACGAGCCGCCGAACTCGACCCACACGCTGTATGTCCCCGACGACGCGGGCGAGCCGGCGGTGATCGTATTCGTCGTCGACAAGGGCATGGTCATCCTCGGCGAGAACGACGAGATCCTGACCATCGAGGACGCCTGGACGATCACCGAGATCTACCGGGTCGCGCTCGCGAACGCGGGCATCGAATTCCCGGAAGGCGTCCTACCCTGACGGAGAGGAAGATTCACCAGACTCGGACTCGATAGTCGCCAAGCCCGTTCGCCTGGACGGCTACAGTCACCAGCTGTCCTCGCTTGAAAGATCCCTGAACGTCAATCACGCAGTCGAAGATGATCGGCACCCATGCGCAGTCCTTGGCATATCTACCGGTTAGAGAGACCACTTCAAGTCGAAAGTGTCCGTGGTAAGGCATCTCGCCCCCGTAGATCGTCTGGACGCTGATGCCCCGCTGCGCGGATGTGTACGACCCTTCACATGTGCGCTGAACCGGCGCGCGGCCGCTGCACTCAAACTCTGTCGCCGCCAAGGCGGAATCGGCATGCACGATCGTGGCAAGCAGGAGGAATCCTGCGACTAATGATCTCATCAGTCACATGTTCGACACCCGAGGAAAGTGCACCTGCAGACGCCGGGATGAGACTAGGCCGCGGGTCGGAACGCCACCGGGAGCGCGTTCGGGGACCGGAACGATAGGCCCTGGATCGCCGTCTCGGGCGCGTCGGGATCCAGGCGCAGATCGTGGAGCCGGTCGAGCACCGCGTTCATCGCCGTGATCACCTCCGCGCGCGCGAGATGCTCCCCCAAACAACGATGAGGACCGTCGGCGAAGGCTAGGTGCGGCGCGCGCTCTGCGAACAGGTCGTAGCGGTCCGGTTCGACGAACACGGTCTCGTCACGGTTGGCCGAGCCGAGCGCCAGGCTGACGTGCGCGCCGGCCGGGATCTCGACCCCGGACAAGACCACGTCGCGGACCGGCTCGCGCGAGATGAACTGCACGGGCGACTCCCAGCGCAGCGCTTCCTCGATCGCGCGCGGCAGCAGCGTTCGATCCGCACGCACCGCGTCGAGCTGATCGGGCGCGTGCAGCAGTGCGAACAGCAGATTCCCGAGCAGCCGGTAGGTCGTTTCCGCCCCGGCCGGAAGCAGCAACCGCAGGAACCCGAGGATCTCCTCGTCTGGGACCGGTCCCCCGTCGATCTCGGCGCGCGCGAGCATGCTGATCAGATCGTCGCGCGGCTCGACCCGGCGCTCGGCCACGATCTTGCCGAAGTAGGCGCCCAGCTCGCCCGAAGCGCGGATGCCGCGCTCGACGTCGTTGGCGATACCGATCAACGTGATCGATTCGCGCAAGAACCACTGGTAATCGTCGCGCGGGATCCCGAGCAGCTCGGCGATGATCTGGATCGGGAAATGGATGGTGAGGTCGCGCACCAGATCCGCGCGACCCCGCTCGATGAAGCCGTCGATCAGCGACTGCACGGTCGGCTCGATCAGCGGGGCGATGCGTGCTTCGACGGCCGAGCGCCGGAACGAGCCGCCGATGAGCGCGCGGTGGCGCACGTGCTCGGTCCCGTCCATCTGCAGGATCGACGGACCCAGCACGAGTCCGATGGCGTCGGCGTAGGCGCGCGACGAGTAGACCTCTGGATGGCGCAGCACCTCGTCGACGGCGGCGTAGGAGTACACCTGATAGATGAAGCCGCCGGCGAAGCCTTCCTCGTGGTGCACGCCGCCCGAACGCCGTGCTTCGGCGAACGCCGGGTACGGATCGCGCTCGTCGCCGACGGCGGCGACGATCAGATCGTCGAGGCTCTCGTCGGTCATGCGGGCGTGAACCGGACGGGAACCTGGTTCGGCGACCGGAACGCGTACCCGATCTCGAACGACTCCCCCACATCGGGATCGAGCCGGACGTCCGGCAGCCGGTCGAGCAGGACGTCGAGCGCGGCGGCGGCTTCGAGCTTGGCGAGGTGCTCGCCGAGGCACCGGTGGACCCCGTCGCCGAAGGCGATGTGCGGCGGCGGCGGGTTCGGGCGCGACAGATCGAAGGTGTCGGGATGGTCGTAGCGTTCCTCGTCACGGTTCGCGGCGCCGAGGTTGACGAACACCGGCGCGCCCTTCGCGATGGGCGTGCCGTCCAGCTCCGTTTCCTCGGTCGCCTCGCGCATCGCGAACTGCACGGGGGCTTCCCATCGCAGCGTCTCCTCCACCGCGCGCGCGATGAGCCCTCGATCGGCTCGAACCGCGTCGAGCCGGTCCGGTTCCGACACCAACGCCAGCGTCATCGAGCCGAGCAACCGGTAGGTCGTCGCCGCGCCCGCCGGGATCAGCAGGCGCAGGAACCCGTGGATCACGTCCTCGGGCAGCCGTTCCCCCTCGAGCTCGGCGGTCACCAGGTCGCTAATCACGTCGGTGCCCGGCTCGGCGCGTCGCTGGTCCATGACGCGCGCGAAGTACCCCTCGGCTTCCTTGGCGGCGGCGACGGCGCTGTTCCAGTCCACGGCTGCGCGCTCGAGCGCCACGGCCCAGCGCTGCCAGCGCTCATGATCGATCGCGGGGACGCCGAGGATGCTCGCGAATACCCGCACCGGCAGCTGCCACGTGAACGCGCGCACCAGCTCCGCCGAGCCGCGCGCCGCGAAGCGGTCGATCATCTCGTGCGCGAGAGGCCGGATCAGTGTGTCCTCCCACGCAGTGACGACCCGCGGGCGGAATGCGTGGCCGATCAGGCGGCGGTGCACGAAGTGCTCGCGCCCGTCCATCTCCAGGATCGTGCGACCGAGCAGCGGTCGCATCCACTTGCCGTTCAGGATCGCCGAGAAGCGGGCTTCGTCCCTCAGCACCACCGATGCGAGGTCGTAGGAGTAGACCATGGTGACGTCGACGCCGAGGTGGGTCGCCGCCGCGACGGGATGCGCGCGGCGCGCTTCGTGGTAGGCGGGATACGGGTCCCGATCGTCGCCGATGTTGGCGGCGAGCAGATCAACCTGTTCGACGCTCACCGGGGCATCATCGTTGTGACGCGCGCGTCAGGTCAAGGCGATGTGCGCGCCGATATGCTCGCGCGGCGATGGCGACGCCGGTTTGGAAGGAACCGATCCGCGGGGGCTACCCGGACATCTCGTGGCTGGGGCTGCCCGGCGCCGATCGTATGGGCGCCGAGGCGCGCCTGGCGATCCCGCGCTCGCCGATGCACCACCTGGTCGGGCTGCGTCCCCTCGAGGCCGAGCCCGGGCGGGTCGCCTACGAGATGTCGGCGAGCCCGTGGTTCCAGACCCAGGCGGGCGCGTTCCTGGGCGGTATCTCGGCCGTCGTCGCCGACGCGCCGCTGGGCGGAGCCGTGTTCGCCGACCTGCCCCCGGGGGCGTTCCCGGCGTCGTCGGAGCTGTCGATGAGCTTCCTGCGCCCGGCGTCGCCGTCGTCGGAGCGGCTGATCGCGCGCGCGCGCCTGATCGACGCCGGCGGGCGGCAGGGCCTGTCGGAAGCAACGGTCGAGGACGCCAAGGGACGCGTGATCGCGCACACCACCTCGCGTCTGTTCATCCGCACGGTGTCACCACCGCCGGCACCGCCGACGTCGATCGAGCCGATCGAGCAACCGGTCTACGACACGCCGGACCCGTGGGCGCGCCCGTTGCCTCCCGAGCTCGAGCCGGTCGCCGGCACGAGCGAGGTCGGCGGCCTCGAGGCGCTGCGCGCGATCATCGCCGCCGACGGCTACCCGGGACCGTTCGCGCATCTGTTCGGGATGCAGTTGACCGAGGCCGAAGAGGGACGGATTCGCTTCCGCGTCCACACCAGCGAGTGGCTCAACAGCGCGGCGCGCGCGATCTACGGCGGGTTCCTCGCGCTGTTCGTCGATGCGGCGATGACCTTCGCGGCCACGACCACCGTTCCGGCCGGCGGATCGTGCGCGAGCCTCGACCTCACGATGCACTTCCTGCGACCCGGCATCGCCGACGGGCGCGAGCTCGAGGCCGTCGGTTCCGTCGTGCATCGGGGACGCCGGTTCGCGGTCACACAGGGGGAGGTTCGCAACCCCGACGGCAAGCCGGTCATCATGGCAAGTGGTTCGTCGATGGTCCTGCCCGACCGCCCGTGGGGCTCGATCGTCGTCGCCGACGAATCGCAGCCCGACGAGGACTGACCTAATCCCGCAGGCCGCCGCGGGGCCGCATCCCCGCCAAGAACCCCAGGATCACGAACACGGTACCGGCGATCAACGCGGCCTCGGCGGAGCGTTCGATCGCTTCGCGCCCGTTCGCGACGACCGACCCCATGATCCGCCACCCGATCAGCGCGGCACCGAAGCCCACCAAACGGGTGCTGGAGTGATAGCGCTGCTCGGTGCTGAAGGCGAACAGCAGACCGATCAGGATGAGCGCGCCGGGGCCAACCACCTTCAGGATCTCGAAGACCATCATGTTCACCTCTTCCGAGGCTTCCCCCGAACCTCACCGCCAGCCTAGGGGCGAACCGAGAGATCCTTGCAGCGGCAAACGGCCCTGCTCGGGTAGGACCTGCTAGCCCCGCTCGTAGCCCGCGTCGCGGTCCTCGAAGACCTCTTTCATCGAGCCCTTCTGCCCGCGCTCGGCGAGCGCGTCCAGCGAGGTCTTGGTGTTGTGCTGGAACTGGTGGACCATGAAGTGGTACTCGAGCGCGTCACGGAAGCCCCCGAGGTCCTCGGCGTGGTTGATCGAGCGCTTCACGTTCTGTGCGGTCACCGGCGGCAGCTTCGCGATCTTCTCGGCGACCTCCATGGTCTTTTTTTCGAGCTCATCCCTCGGCACGACCGCGTTGACGAGGAACTGCCGGTGGGCTTCCGCCGCGTCGATCTCTTCTGCGGTCCACAGGAACGCCTTCGCCATGCGAACCGGCATGTCGCGGATCTCGACGAGGGCCTCGACGCCGGCACCCGTCATGCGCAGGACCGGGTTCGAGAACACCGCGTCGTCGCTCGCGATGATGAGGTCGCACATCAGCGCGACCATCAATCCTCCGGCGACGCACTTTCCCTGCACCATCGCGATCGTCGGCTTCCGGCGATCGCGGATCGAGATGGACTTGTCGAAGTACATCTGCCGCTCGTGCTCGAACTTGCCTTCGGGGGTCTTGCGTTTCTCGTGCCACTCGTCGGATGGCGCTTCCCCCACGTAGGCCTTCAGGTCATGACCCGCGCTGAAGTGGGGCCCGGCGCCGGCGATCACGATCACATGCACCTCGGGGTCGGCGTCCGCCGCACGACACGCATCGTCGAGCTCGGTGAGCAACGCCGTGTTCTGCGCGTTGCGCACCTCGGGGCGGTTCATCGTGATGACCTCGACGGCGCCGCGGCGCTCGACCAAGATCGTCTGGTAGCCCATCAAGCGCCTCTCCACACGCGGAGGTGCTCCGCCTCGCGGCGCGCACAGGCGCGCGTGAGCGCTCCCGACCGATCCGCGTCCTCCAGCATCTGTTCGAGGAGCTCCACCCGTTGCTCGACGGGAAGTGATGCGACCTCGCGGAGTTGCGCGCGCCTATTCGCGGCCCACCTCACCGGCCACTCCCGATCCACCGACTCAGCCATCCACGATCTCCTCGAGCGCTTCGATATCCGCGAGATCCTGTGCGCGACCCGCTTCGCGCTTCATCTTAATCAGGTGCCGCACCGAGGCGATACGTGCATGGGTTCCCCGGTACGGCACGATGGTGCTCTCCGCCCAGAGCTCGTCGAAGGGGACCGGCTCCTTCACGAACACGTCCACGCGACGCCGGATGTCGTCCGGGTCCCGCATGGGGAATACCTGCATGTGCTTCTCACGTATCCAGCTCTCCCTGGCTTCTGCGTCGGCGAAATCTCGGGCTGGAACGGGAACGGCAGGCACCAGCCCGATCGACGAGAGCGCATCCATGGCCGCTGCTGCGGCTTCGGGCTCGAGGTCGATCACGAGATCCACGTCGATCGTCGCTCGAACATGTCCATGCAGGATGACGGCCAAGCCTCCAACGACGACGTATCGAACGTCGCGCTCGTTCAGCGCCTCGAGAACATCTTCGAAGAACGACACGGCCCACTATACGGCCGCGCGCGTCACGGCTCGGGCAGGACGATCTTGCTGTCGGGCTCGGAGCGCTCCTTGATGAGCACCCAGCGGATCCCCTCGGGACCGATCTCGTCCCAGCGATGGGGCTCGCCCGGCTCGAGCATGACGGTCGTGCCGCCGGCGACCTCGTGCGGCTCGCCGTCGACCAGCAATGTGCCGCTGCCTTCGAGCACGACGAAGTATTCGCGGTAGGGATGGGTGTGATACTTCTCGCCCCGGGGGATCTTCTCGATGAGGCCGGTCATGCCCACCTCGACCGGTGAGCCGTTCCAGTGTCCGCAGATCAGATGACTCCTGGTCTGCTCGTAGAGTTGCATACGCAGCAGATGCTAGCGCGGTTCGCGCGGAAGTCCCAGGATCCGTTCCGCGATGATGTTGCGCTGGATCTCGGACGTGCCTCCGGCGATCGATGCCGCGCGCGACCACAGCATCGCGCGCGCCCACCGCCCGCGGTCGATGGTGCCTCCCTGTTCCGGCATGACCAACGCGTCGAACCCCAGGATCGACCCGGCGGTCTCGGCCAGACGCTGACTCATCTCGCTCCAGAACAGCTTCACGACCGAGGATTCCGGACCGATCTGCTCGCCCTTCGCCAGGCGTGTCAGCGTACGCGCGTTGTGCAGGCAAAACAGCTCGACGTCGATCCAGGACTGCGCGATCTTCTGCCGCACGACCGGATCGTCGAAGTGCCCGTCTGCGATCGCGCGCTTCAGCAGCAAGTCGCGCGCGACCTCGTGCAGGACCTGCTCCTTCCACACGAAGCTGGTGCCGCGCTCGTTCGCAAGCGTCGTGCCGGCGACGCGCCAGCCGTCGTTCTCGGTACCGATCAGGTTCTCGGCCGGCACGGGCACGTCGTCGAAGAACACCTCGTTGAACTCGCTCTCACCGGTGATCTGTCGCAGCGGACGCACGTCGATCCCGGGCGCGTCGAGCGGGATCGCGAGCATCGAGATGCCTTTGTGCTTGGGCGCCTCGGGATCGGTGCGCACCAGCGCGATCCCGAAGTCGGCGACCTTCGCGTAGGACGACCAGACCTTCTGACCGGTCACGTGGTAGGTGTCGCCCCGGCGCTCCGCGCGCGTCGACAGGCCGGCGAGATCCGAGCCTGCGCCCGGCTCGGAGAAGAACTGACACCAGATGTGTGTCGCGTCCAGGATCTTCGACAGCCAGCGCGCGCGCTGTTCCTTTGTGCCGTGGGTCATCAGGGTCGGACCGACCAGGTTCACACCGGCGCGCCCGAGGATCTGCGGCGCCTGCGCGCGCGCCATCTCGGCGTTGTAAAGAGCCACCTGCATCAGGGTCGCGTCGCGGCCCCCGTACTCAACCGGCCAGTGGATCCCCACCCAGCGATCGCCCGACAGCGTGCGCTGCCACTCGCGCAAGGCCTCGACCTCGCGGAAGTCCGCCGCCACGTCCACGTCCGGCGGCGTATGCGCCTCGAGCCAGGCGCGCAACTCGTCGCGGAAGGCCAGATCCCCGGCCGATAGATCGAAGTCCATGGCCATCAAGCATAAGACGCGAGGACCGAACCGCCCGAATCCTCCCGTCGGCCGGCACAGGCCTCTTCCGCTCCTCAAGCCGGTCGTCTACCATAACCATAGAGAGGTCTGGGAGGCCTCAGAAAGGACGGTCGCCATGGAGGCGGCGAAGGGTTCAAGAGCGGGGCTCGGACCCGGCGAGGCCGGTGCTCCGAGCAGGTTCGGAAGCGCGCTCGACGAGGCGCGCGAGATGGTCTCTATGATCATGGACGGGGACCACACCCCGGCGGACCTCGCGGAACGAACGATCCGCGACTGGGACACGCATTTCTCACCGGGGTTCACGCAATACCGTAAGTCGCAGACCGAGGCGCAGGAATACGCCGCGCTCGAATGGACCGGCGAGGGCTCCTATGTCGCCGATCACTCGGGACGGCGGTGGATCGACTGCCTCGGCGGCTACGGCATCTACGATCTCGGCATCCGGCATCCCGAGGTCGTCGCGTCGGTGAAGCGGCAACTCGACCGCAACCCGATGCCGACCCAAGAGCTGCTCGATCCCTTGAAGGGCATGCTCATGCGGCTCCTTTCGCACATCTCGCCGGGCGATCTGACGAACGTGTTCGTCTCGAACTCGGGCACCGAATCGGTCGAGGCCGCGTTGAAGCTCGCGCGCGTCGCGACCGGCAAGACGGGATTCGTCTCGTTCGACGGCGCGTTCCACGGCAAGTCTTTCGGGTCGCTGTCACTGATCGGGAAACTGCATTTCCGCGAGCCGGTCGGCGAGTTGCTTCCCGGGATCAGGCGGCTGCCGTTCGGTGAGGCAGCGGCCGTCGAGCACCTGCTTGCACGTGAGGGCCACGACATCGCAGCAGTCGTGCTCGAACCGATCCAGGGTGAGGCCGGCGCGGTCGTCCCGCCGGACGATTTCCTGCCACGCGTCCGTGCCGCATGCGACGCACACGACGTCGTGCTGATCGCCGACGAGGTCCAGACGGGGCTCGGACGGACGGGTGCGCTATGGGCGGTCGACCATTGGGACGTGGTCCCCGACCTGCTCACCGTCGCGAAGTCACTCGGCGGCGGGGTGATGCCGATCGGCGCCACGATCGGGAAGGCTCGATTCTTCGACATCTTCAAGGAGAACCCGTTCTTCCACTCCTCGACGTTCGGCGGGAACCCCATGGCGTGCGCCGCGGCCATCACCGCGATCTACGTCACCCTGCGCGAGCGCCTGTGGGAGCAAGCAGGCGTCAAAGGTGAGCGGTTCATGACGGGACTGCGCTCGTTGGCGGCCGACCATCCGCACATCCTCACGGCGGTACGCGGACGAGGGCTGCTGATCGGGATGGAGTTCCCCGACGACGTGACGGGCTACGCGGTCGCCGCCGGCTTGTTCCACCGAGGCGTCCTCGTCGCGGGAACGTTGACGTCGGCGACGACGATCCGGATCGAGCCGGCATTGACCATCCCCGACGAGCTGATCGACGAGGTGCTGAACAGGCTCGACGACACGTTGAGCTCGATTGAGACGTAAGCCCGCGCTCAGACGATGTCTTCGTGCATCGCCACGTGGAGGATGACGCCTTCGGCGACCACCTCCTCGAGGAACTTCTCGGGATCGAGAACGACCTCGGGGGGGTGGACGCCCGGCGGGACGCGCCCTTCCGCCAGCCAGCGCGCGCACACAGTGATCGGGAGCGCGGTCCCGAACGCGCCGGCGCTGATCGCCTCGGGCTGCGGATAGAACAGGGTCTGTGCCACGAAACGCGCCGGCGCGCCCGCACGCGTGCCCGTCACGCGGATCTCCATCGCTTCGACGTCATGCGGGGGACCTTGCGGTTGCGGCATCCTGCCAAGCAGCGCCAGCAATAACTCGCGCGGAACGACCGGTCCCGCGCCGGTCTCGATGGGCTCGTCGCTGGCCAACCCCAGTCCGACGAGCGTCCTGAACCCCTGGGCGATCGCCGGGGGTAACGCCAGCCGCCAGCGCACGTTGCGCACGCCCGGGATGGTCCCGGGCAGCGTGGCAAGCTCGGAATGGAGCGTGTAGAAGGCTTCCATCTCTCCGACCGGCTCGAGGAAGGTGAACGACATCGCGCCCGAGGCCGCCGGCGCCTCGCGCATCGTTCCTTCCTCGAACACCATCGCCGGCATCACGAACTCGTCCAGGATCGTCTCGGCCGAGTACGGGATGCCGAACTCGTCTCGCTGCTCGCGCGCCCCGTCGAACAGCTCGATGGTGTGGACGGTGTCGAGCCGGTCCGCGCCCAAGCGCGCGCACACGTTCGTGAGCCCAGGACATGCGCCGACCCCGATCACGGCGGGAACCCCGTCCGAACGGAACGCTTCATCCATCTCGAGCTGGCGCTTGGTCATGTGGAAGAGCCCGCCGAGATCGGCATAGGGGCAGCGCGCCGCGAGCGCGGCCTCCATCGCGACGAGGTTCAACCGGTACGGCAAGCAGGCGGCCACCGCGTCGACCGGGACGAGCGCCGCGGCGAGGTCGCCGGCCGAGGCGTCGAGCGCGCGCGCCTCCCCGCGGCCGGCCCGTTCAACGACGCCGTCGGCGCGCGCGCGATCGGTGTCGAGCACGACGATGTCCACCTCGGTCTTGCGCGCGAGGAGCATCGCCGCGGCGCTACCCATCGCGCCCGCACCCAGAACCGCTATGCGCACCGAGAGTCCCTACAGCGGCAGGTTCGACAGGACCATGATCCGCGGTTCGGTCATCTCTTCCATCGCGTAGCGTGGTCCCTCACGCCCGATCCCGGAGTCCTTCGAGCCCCCGTACGGCATCTGGTCGGCTCGATACGCGGACTGGTCGTTGACGACGACCCCACCGACCTCGAGCTCGCGGTGCGCCTGGAACGCACGCTCGATGTCGCGGGTGAACACGCCCGCCTGCAGCCCGTAGCTCGAGTCGTTGACCGCAGCCAAGGCCTCCTCGAAGGTCTGGTACCGCATCACGGTGGTCACCGGACCGAAGATCTCGTCCTTGCACACACGCATGTCCGGCGTGGTGTCGGTGAGGACGGTCGGTTCGTAGAACGGGTCGTCGCGCGTCCCCCCGCACAGGGCGCGCGCGCCGCCTTGGATGGCCTCGTCCACCCATGCCGCCACCCGATCCAGCGAGCCCGGGTCGATGAGGGGGCCGACATCGGTGGAGGGATCCAGGGTGTCGCCGGTCTTCAGACCGCCGACGTGCTTGACGAGCCGGTCGCAGAACGCGTCGTAGACCTCGGACTGCACCAGGATCCGCTGCACCGAGATGCAGGACTGCCCGGCCTGGTAGTAGCCGCCGAATGCGATGCGAGCGGCCGCCTGATCCAGATCCGCATCCGAGTGCACGATCACACCGGCGTTGCCTCCGAGCTCGAGCGTGAAACGCTTCTTCGGGGCGAGCCCCTTGATCCGCCACCCCACCTCGGCCGAGCCGGTGAACGACACCTTCGGGAACCGAGCATCCGTCACGAGCCGCTCGGCGTCGGCGCCGCCGATCGGTAGCACCGAGATCATCCCCGGCGGCAGATCCGTCTCGCCGACCAACTCGCCGAGCGCGAGCGCCGACAGCGGCGTCGAGCTCGCCGGCTTCACCACGATCGGCGCGCCCACCGCGATCGCAGGCGCGACCTTGTGTGCCACCAGGTTCAGCGGGAAGTTGAACGGCGCGATGCCCAGGACCGGTCCGATCGGGAACCGGCGGATGATCCCTACGCGCGCGCCGAGCACCTCCTCGGTGTCCAGCCGCAGGAACTCCCCGCCGGACCTCCGCACCTCTTCGGCTGCGATCCGGAACGTGGAAGCCGCGCGCGCGGCCTCGCTGCGCGCCCACTTCAAGGGCTTGCCGCCCTCCCGCGCGATGAGCTCGGCGAGCTCGTCGACGCGCTCCGCCAGACGCTGTGATATCTGGGTGAGAGCGTCGATGCGCCGGTGGGCCGGCAGCGTCCGACTCTCGCGGAAAGTCTCGGCAGCCGCGCGCGCGGCATCCTCGACATCGGCATGGGTCGGCTTCGCCACCGTAGCGACGACACTGCCGTCGAACGGGTTCGTCACCTCGAACGAGCCGTCACCGGTGCGAGCCTCGCCTGCGACCAGGAACGGTCTCGTCATCTCGATCACCTCGCTCTAGAGTTTCGCCATGACGTGCTTGATCGTGGTGTACTCCTCGACGGCGTACATGCTCATGTCTTTCCCGTAGCCCGAGCCACGGAACCCGCCGTGGGGCATCTCGGCGACCAGCGGGATGTGATCGTTGATCCACACCGTTCCGAAGCGCAGCTTGCGCGCGGCCTCGAGCGCGCGCGACACGTCATTGGTGAATACCGAAGCCGCGAGTCCGTAGGGCACGTCGTTCGCCCACGCGATCGCTTCCGCGTCGTCGGCGAACCGCTGGACCGTCACCACAGGGCCGAACACCTCACGTTGAACGATCTCGGCGTCCTGCCCAACGTCGACGACCACGGTCGGCTGGTAGAAGAAGCCCTTCCCGTTCCCCAGCTTTCCCCCGCCGGTGAGCACTTTGGCGCCCGCCGACGCCGCCCGATCGACGAAGCCCGACACGCGAGCGAGTTGCTGCTCGGCCGCGAGCGGTCCCATCTCGGTCGCCTCGTCCGCCGGCGCACCCACCGCGATCGACTCGACGGCGGGGACGAGCTCGGCCAGGAGGTTCTCGTACACGGTTGGACCGGCGACGATGCGCGCGGCGGCGGTGCAGTCCTGGCCGGAGTTGTAGAAAGCCCCCACTTTCACCGCCTCGGCGACCGAGGCGACGTCGGCATCGTCGAAGACCACAACCGGGGCTTTGCCACCGAGCTCGAGGTGCACGCGCTTGAGTCCGTCCGCCGCCGCGCGCGCTACCTCTTTGCCCGTTCCCACGTCCCCGGTCAGCGACACCATGTCGACACCGTCGTGCCGAACGAGCCCCGCTCCTACGGGCTCACCGTGGCCGAGCAAGACGTTGATGACGCCGGGTGGAAAGACGTCGGCTCCGAGCTCGATCATCCGCAGCGCCGACAACGGCGTCCACTCGCTCGGCTTCAACACGACCGTGTTCCCCGCGGCGAGCGCCGGTCCGATCTTCCAGATCGCCATCATGATCGGGTAGTTCCACGGTGCGATCGAGGCGATCACGCCCACCGGTTCGCGCCGGAGCATGCTTGTGTATCCCCGCATGTACTCCCCCGCCGGCTTGCCCTCCATGAAGCGCGCGGCACCGGCGAAGAACCGGAGATGATCCACGGTCTGCTCGATCTCGGCCCCGACGGCCTGAACAGGCTTGCCGACGTTGCGGAACTCGAGCGCGCCGAGCTCCTCGGCGTTGGACTCGATCCGGTCGGCAAGCCGGTGCAGCAGCGCAGAGCGCTCGGCCGGCGTGTGCTCGGCCCAATCCTCGAACGCGCCGCGAGCGGCCGCGACCGCTCGTTCAACGTCTTCGGGCCCTCCGCGCGCAACCTCCTGGATCGTCTCGCCGGTCGCCGGATCGATGATCGGTTCGGTCTCGCCGCTCGCGGCGTCGACGAACTCCCCACCGATGAACATCCTCCCGATCGTCATGTCCTCACCTCCGCCGTCGCGATGCGGTCACGGTCACGACGCGGTCGCGACGGCCTTGTCGAGCACGGACAGTCCTTCCTCCAGCAGCTCCTCGTCGATCGTGAGCGGCGGCAGCAACCGCACGACATTGTCGTAGGTGCCGGCCTTCAGCACGATCACGCCTTGCCGGTAACACTCCTCGATCACGCTCGAGGCCGCGCCTTTGGCAGGCTCTTTGGTCGCTCGATCCGCGACCAGCTCGATCGCGGCCATCGCCCCACGGCCACGTACGTCTCCGATCATCGGGTAGCGCGCGTGCATCTCCGTAAGGCGCGCGAGCATGCGCTCACCCAGCACCTGCGCGCGCGCGACGAGCCCTTCGCGCTCGATCTGCTCGATCCCGGCGAGCGCGGCAACGCACGCCACAGGGTTACCGCCGAACGTGCCTCCGAGGCCGCCGACGTGCACCGCATCCATCAGATCGGCACGACCCGTCACACCGGCCACCGGGAGGCCGCCGCCGAGCGACTTCGCGGTCGCCACGATGTCGGGCACGATCCGTTCGTGCTCGATCCCGAACCAGCGACCCGTCCGTCCGAAGCCGGTCTGCACCTCGTCGGCGACGAACACGATTCCGTGCTGCTCGCAGTACTCCTTGAGCGCGGGGAGGAACCCGGCCGCAGGCACCACGAATCCACCCTCACCCAGGACCGGCTCGACCACGACGCATGCGATGTTCTCGGCCCCGATCGCGGTGTTCATCTGGTCGATCGCGATCGCGGCACACGCCGGTCCGCACGCCTCCGGAGGCGCACCGGCCGGGCAGCGGTAGGGGTAGGCGAACGGGAGGCGGTGGACCTCGGGCGCGTAGGGCCCGAAGCCCTGCTTGTAGGGCATGACCTTGGCCGTCAGCGTCATCGCCAGCAACGTCCTGCCGTGGAAGCCGTGATCGAACGCCACGACGGCATCGCGCCCGGTGGCGTAGCGCGCGATCTTCACGGCGTTCTCCACGGCCTCGGCGCCCGAGTTCGCCAGCATCGTCCGCTTCGGGTGGTCACCCGGCGTTCGCTCGTTCAGGCGTTCCGCGAGGGCCACGTAGGGCTCGTTCATCACGACGTGCGCGCAGGTGTGCAGGTAGCGCTCCGCCTGCTCGCGGACGGCGGCGACGATGCCATCGGGCGCGTGCCCGGTGTTCAGCACCGCGAGCCCTGCCGCCAGGTCGATCAACCGGTTGCCGTCGACGTCTTCGATGATCGAGCCGGATGCGCGCGCGGCGAAGACCGGGGCGGTGAGGAACACACCTCGCGGAACGGCGGCCTCCCGCCTAGCGAGGAGATCCCGCGAGCGCGGACCAGGGATCTCGGTCACCAGCTGACGCTTCTGTGGGAGCACGGTCCTCCGATCCGTGGCTGGTCAAGATATATCCTCGCACTCCCGTCCCCACAAGGGGTCGCCCGTTCCGTCCGCTTCTGAGCACGCTGTCCACGGACTCCACTCGGATCGCCCTGATGGGCGTTAGGATTGGCGCGCTCCTGTCGAACGGAGGAGACGTTGACGGGTGAGGGTGACGAGCCGAGTGGGGGAAGCGCGGACGTCGTCGTGAGCCTCGACGGGGTGACCAAGCGCTTCGGCGAGGTCGCGGCCGTCGACCACTTCACGCTGCAGATACGTCGCGGCGAGTTCTTCAGCCTGCTCGGACCATCCGGCTGCGGCAAGACCACGACGCTACGGCTGATCGGCGGGTTCGAGCACCCCGACGCGGGCACGATCCGGCTCGGCGGGAAGGATGTGACCCGGATCCCGCCGTACCGCCGCAACGTGAACACCGTCTTCCAGTCATATGCCTTGTTCCCGCACCTGTCGGTGTTCGACAACGTGGCCTACGGATTGAAGCGGCGCGGCCTGTCGAGAGCGGATATCGCACCGCGCGTCTCCGAGATGCTCGAGCTGGTGGCGCTCGCCGGATTCGATCACCGGAGACCCGCGCAGCTGTCAGGCGGACAGCAACAGCGCGTGGCGCTCGCGCGCGCGCTCGTCAACCGACCCGACCTGCTGCTGCTCGATGAGCCGCTCGGGGCTTTGGACCTGAAGCTGCGCCGGCAGATGCAGTACGAGCTCAAGCGGATCCAGTCAGAGGTCGGCATCACGTTCCTCTACGTCACCCACGATCAAGAGGAGGCGATGACGATGTCGGATCGGATCGCGGTGATGAAGGCCGGCAACGCGGACCAGATCGGGGCTCCGCAGGAGGTCTACGACAGGCCCGCCACCGAGTTCGTCGCGGGTTTCCTGGGCGCCTCGAACCTCCTGAACGGCACGGTCGAGGGCACGACCAACGTGCACGCTCGGATCAAGCTCGACTCCGGGGACGTCGTACGGATCCCGATCGAAGCGTTGCGCGATCACGAGGACACGGTTCGCATCGGCGTGCGCCCCGAGAAGATCCGGCTCGTATCCGGCACGGCACCGCGGGACGACAACGTCGTGAAGGCGTCATTGCTCACCTCCACGTTCGTGGGAGTGAACTACACCTATACCGCCGCACTTTCCACCGGCGAGACGATCACGATCTACGCACAGAACATCGGCAACCCGACACAGATGCCGTTCGTGACGGGACAAGAGGTCGTGCTCGCGTGGCATCCCGAGCACACCTTCGCAGTGCCGTCGCCGTCCTGAGGAGGATCCGCATGAGCGACCGACCGACGCCTTCGATCTGGGACGACGCGTCCTGGCAACGCCGCATCTCCCGTCGCGATCTGTTGCGCAGGGCTGGGCAGGGTGCCCTCGCCATCCCCGCGATCGGCTTGCTTGCCGCGGCATGCGGCGTGGAAGGCACGTCCACGCAGCCCACGCCCAGCCCGTCTGCCTCTCCGCTGCCGCCGCTGGCCAACGAGCTCATCGTGGCGAACTGGGAGTTCTACATCGATCCCAGCGTCCCGAGGCAGTTCGAGCGGGACACCGGCATCGCCACCGAGTATCACGGCAAGGCCATCCTGGACAACGAGTCCTTCTACGGAACCATCCGGCCCGATCTGCGGGCGATTCAACTTCACATGGCAGGGGTTCACCCTCCGCCACTACGCCAACCTCGGTGCGTTCCCCGATCTCACCGACGCGCTCAAGAACTCGCTGGTCATCGCCGCGCTGTCGACGATCTTGGCGACCGCGCTCGGGACGGCGATCGCGCTGGCGCTGACCCGGTACCGGTTCCGTGGACGGGCGACGACGAACCTGTTCATCTTCCTGCCGATGGCAACGCCCGAGATCGTGCTCGGCGCCTCGCTGTTGTCGATGTTCGTGACCGCGAACGTGCGTCGCGGGCTCGGGACGATCCTGATTGCCCACGTGATGTTCAACATCTCCTACGTCGTGGTTACGGTGAAGGCCCGCACCCAGGGCTTCAATCGGGAATGGGAGGAGGCTGCCAAGGACCTCGGCGCCACGCCCTGGACCGCGTTCCGGACCGTGACCTTTCCGCTGATCTTCCCCGGCGTGCTCGCGGCCGCGATCCTGGCGTTCGCGTTGAGCGTCGACGACTTCGTCATCACCGCGTTCAACGCGGGCCAGACCACGACCTTCCCCCTGTGGGTGTACGGGGCCAGCCGGTTGGGCGTCCCGCCACAAGTCAACGTCCTGGGGACCCTAGTCTTCGTGGTGGGAGTGAGCATCGCGCTGCTGAGCACCGTGCTCGAACGCAAAGGCGGCCGGCCCCCGATGGCCAAGGAACTGCTTGGGCCCTGATCGACCTGACGTAGGTGTCACATCGCGAACCCCTCCGCTAGGATGGGCAACGCGAGCGCAGACCGCAGGAGGAACTGCATGACACGCGAGTACCGCGTCATCTCGACAGACGATCACATCATCGAGCCGGAGGGCGTCTTCGATGGACGCTTGCCGTCCGAGTTCGCCGACCGCACCCCCACGCTCGTCCACGGCGATGAGGGCTCGGCGTGGAACGTCTCGGGGATCGACGAGCCGATCACGATGAGCGGCCTGTCCACCGCCGCCGGCCAGAAGGTCGAGGAGTTCAGCCCCAAGTCCAAAGCCTTCGATCAGATGCGGCCGGGCTGCTACGACCCCGCCGAGCGCTTGAAGGACATGGACATCGACGGGGTGGACGCCCAGGTGTGCTTTCCGACGCTTCCGGGCTTGGCCGGGCTGGACTTCATCGAGATCGCCGACAAGCCCTACGCCACGGCGCTGATCCGCGCGTACAACGACTGGCTCGTCGACGGATGGTGCGCCGCCGACCCTGAGCGCCTCTTCGGCGCCGCGATCCTGCCGCTGTTCGACCTCGAGGAGTCCGCGCGCGAGGTCCGTCGCGTCGCCGAGCGCGGGCTCCGGTGCGTGTCCCTCCCCTCCACCCCGCACACGATCTCCGGCGTGAAGGGGTTCGTCCACGAGACATGGGAGCCGGTCTGGAACGCGCTCGAAGAGACCGGCATGCCGGCCGAGATCCACATCGTCAGCGGCAAAGCGGAGTTGTCCGCGCTGGGACAGACCGGCGCCGGGACCGAGATCTTCGTCGCGCTCGCGCCGTCGTCGAACATGGCCACGGTGGCGACGCTGCTGTTCAGCGGCATCCTGCACAAACACCCGAAGCTGAAGTTCATCTCGGCGGAGTCCGGCATCGGGTGGCTCCCCTACTTCATCGAGCGCGCCGACTACGCCCACCGCAAGCACCGGTTCTGGACCGGCTCGAAGATCGACGTCATGCCCTCGGAGCTGTTCCGTCAGTCGATCTTCGCCAACTTCATCTCGGATCGAGCCGGGATCGAGGGGCGGCACTTGATCGGGGTCGACAACATCATGCTCGGGACCGACTACCCGCACACCGACTCGTCGTGGCCGGACACCCAACAAGTGATCAAGGAGCAGATGGGCGACATCCCCGACGAGGAGCGCTATAAGATCTGTGCCGGCAACGCGATCCGCGTGTTCAACCTGAACGGTTCCTAGCGCGAGCTTGTACCCGATCGAGCTCGTCGGCGAGCGCATCCGTCTGCGGGAGCTCACCGTCGACGACGCCCCGGCCGTGCTGCGCTACGCCTCGCAGCCCGAACCGGTGTTCTTTCCACCCGGGACCGCCTCCGACCTGGCCGGTGTCGAGTCCTGGCTCGCCAAGAGCGGCGCAGCCGCGCACAGCGAGATGCGTACGCGCCACCAGCTCGGCATCGCGCTGGGCGACGGCGGCACGTTGCTCGGCAGCGTGCGCGTGGACATCGAAGCCGCCTACGACCGGCAGGGCTCACTGGGATACGGCCTGTGGCACGAGCACTGGGGGAAGGGGTACGCCACCGAAGCAGCCGCGCTGATGCTGAACTTCGGATTCGACTCGCTGGGCCTGCATCGGATCGAGGCGACCGTCGAACCGTCCAACGCGCGCTCCGTCCATGTGATGGAGAAGCTCGGGATGCGGCTCGAAGGAACGCTCACGGAACGGTTCCGCACGCCCCACGGCTGGAAAGACTCGCTGCTGTATGCGATCCTCGAGCACGAGTGGCGCGCGCGGCAGGGGTAGCCTGTCGGCGATGACCGAGCGCCACCTCATCCCATTCGGCGGCATGCGCCCCACACCGAGGCGCGTTCACCCACTCGTGGACTACGTGCTCGACGTCGCCCGCAAAGAGCGCGCGCGCGTGGCGTTTCTGCCGACGGCGACCGGAGACGCGCGCGAGACTATCGTCGGCTTCTACGAGCGCTGGCCGGCTTCGCGTTGCGAACGCTCACACCTCTCGTTGTTCTGGCGCACGATCGCCGACTTGCGAGGGTTCCTGCTCGATCAGGACGTCATCGTCGTCGGCGGCGGCAACACGGCGAACATGTTGGCGACATGGCGTGTCCACGGAGTCGACCAGATCCTGCGGGAGGCCTGGGACGCCGGCACCGTGCTGACCGGCGGAAGTGCGGGGTCGTTGTGCTGGTTCGAGTGCGGCACCACCGACTCTTTCGATCTGAACGAGCTTGCCCCGTTCCACGACGGCCTCGGGTTCCTGCCCGGTTCGCATTGCCCGCACTACGACGGGGAAGCGCAACGCCGGCCGTTGTACCACCGCTTGATCGGCAGCGGCTTCCCCGGCGGGATCGCCGTCGACGACGACGCCGCCGCGCACTTCGTCGGGACCGAGCTCCACGAAGTGGTCAGCGCGCGCGCCGACGCAACCGCGTATCGGGTCGAACTCGTCGACGGAGCCGTCGTCGAGTCACCCCTCCCCGCGCGGCAGCTGTAGCCGTCCGATACGCTTCCGCGCCATGAACCCACGAGGTGAAGCCCCGCTGACCTATCCGGTCACCAGCCGCATCGATCAGGTCGATGACTATCACGGCACCGCCGTCGCCGACCCCTACCGCTGGCTCGAGGATCTGGACGCGCCCGAAACGGCCGCCTGGGTCGAGCAACAGAACGATGTCACCTTCGGGTATCTCGGCGGCATCCCGTTCCGCGCCTCGATCCGCGACCGGCTCGAGAAGCTCTGGGACCATGACAAGTACGGCATCCCGTTCCGGGCTGGTGACACCTACTTCTTCGCCCACCAAACCGGCCTGCAGAACCAGTTCGTCGTTTCGGTCGCGTCATCGTTGGACGAGGAACCCCGTCTCCTCGTGGACCCGAACACATGGTCGGACGACGGGACCGTCGCCTTGATCGACATGGCCGCCAGCCGCGACGGACGGTACCTCGCCTACGGCAGCTCTTCGGGTGGCTCGGACTGGCAGGAATGGAGGGTCGTCGACGTCGCGACGGGCCAGCTGCTCCCGGACCACCTCGAGCACGTGAAGTTCTCTGGCGCGGCGTGGACGGCGGACGGTGCGGGCTTCTTCTACAGCCGCTTCGACGATCCCTCCAAGGACTTCGAAGCCGCGAACTTCAACCAGAAGATCTACTACCACCGGTTGGGCACGCCGCAGGCCGACGACGAGCTGGTCTACGCGCGCCCGGACCACCCGGACTGGCTGCTGTTCGGCTCGGTCAGCGACGACGGTCGGTGGTTGGTCATCTGGCTTCAGCGCGGCACCGATCCCAAGAACGGCCTCGCGATCCAGGATCTGTCCGAGGCCGGTGACGACGTGCGGGAGCTGTTCGCGGACTTCGACGCCGCCTACAACCTCGTTGGGAACGACGGCGACACGTTCTTCATCCAAACCGACCAGCACGCACCGCTGGGGCGCGTGATCGCCGTGGACGTGCGGGATCCGAGCCGGCGACGTGAGGTCGTGCCGGAAGCCGGGGATGCGCTCGTCGGGACGACCCTCGTGAGCGACCGGCTGTTCTGCCAGTACCTCTCGCACGCGCGCTCGGTCGTGAAGGTCTTCGCGCTCGACGGCACATCCGAGCGCGACGTCGACCTGCCGGGGCTCGGAACGGCGGCCGGGTTCGGCGGACGGCGGGAGCACACCGAGACGTTCTACGTCTTCACCAGCGTGACCGAGCCGGCGACCATCTACCGCTACGACATCGCAGCAGGCTCGAGCACGCTGTATCGACGGCCGCACGTCGCGTTCGATCCCGAGGCCTACGAGACCAGCCAGGTGTTCTACGAAAGCAAGGATGGCACGCGCGTTCCGATGTTCATCACGCATCGCAAGGGGGTCGCGCTCGATGGGCAGAACCCGACGTTGTTGTACGGCTACGGCGGGTTCAACGTTCCCATGGTGCCGCAGTTCGCGGTCTCGGTCATCGGTTGGCTCGAGATCGGCGGGGTCTACGCGACCGCATGCCTGCGTGGCGGAAGCGAGTACGGCGAGGAGTGGCACCTCGCAGGCACCAAGGAACGCAAGCAGAACGTCTTCGACGATTTCATCGCCGCGGCCGAGTGGTTGATCGCCACGGGATACACCTCGACCCCCAAGCTCGCGATCAACGGCGGCTCGAACGGCGGCTTGCTGGTCGGCGCGTGCATCACCCAGCGTCCGGACCTTTTCGGCGCCGCGCGCATCGCGGTCGGCGTGCTCGACATGCTGCGGTTCCACCGATTCACGATCGGCTGGGGTTGGACATCGGACTACGGCTGCGCGGACGAACTCGAAGACTTCAAGTACCTCTACGCATACTCGCCGCTGCACAACGTGAAGCCGGGCACCTGCTATCCGGCCACCCTGATCACCACCGCAGACCACGACGACCGCGTGGTTCCCAGCCACAGCTTCAAGTTCGCTGCGACGCTGCAGCCGGCGCAGGCGTGCGACAAGCCCGTCCTCATCCGGGTCGACGTCCGAGCCGGACACGGGATGGGGAAGCCGACCGCGAAACTGATCGACGAGGCCGCCGACGTGTGGTCGTTCCTCGCAGCGAACCTGGGGATTGAGGTTGGGTTCTAGGCCGTCGCTTCTGAGTTCACCACGGTACCGTGTGGGTACCCAGCGGAACTAGAACAGACTCACGCGGTCAGGAACGCGCGATGATCATGCGCTGGATCTCGCTCGAGCCGCCCGCGATCCGCATCACACGCGCGAGCCGGTAGAGGCGCTCGACCTCGTTCCCCTTCATGTAGCCGGCGCCACCGAAGATCTGGACCGCGCGATCGACCACGCGGCCCACCATCTCGGTGCAGTACAGCTTCGCCATCGAGATCTCCCTGAACACGTCCGCGCCGGTGTCGGCGCGCTGAGCGGCGTCGTAGCACATCGCGCGCGCAGCATAGAGCTCGGTGTCCGAGTCCGCGAGCATCCACTGGATCGCCTGGTTCTCGATGATCGGCTTGCCGAAGGTCTTGCGGTCCTTGGCGTACTCGCGCGCGAGCGTCAAGGCGCGGTCGGCCATCCCGATCGAGAACGACGCCATGGTCAGGCGCTCGTTGCCGAGGAACTGCATCGCGTAGGTGAACGCCTGGCCTTCCTCTCCGATGAGGTTCTCCGCAGGAACGAACGCATTGTCGAAGAAGACCTCCGCTTGGATGTCGTCACCGCCCATCGAGCGCTGGATCTCGCCGATCCGAAAGGCCTCGCGGTCCACCAGCAGCATCGAGTAACCGCCGTCCGAGCGCGCGAGCACCTGCAGGAAGTCGGCGAACGGCGCGTTGGTGATGAAGTGCTTCTGGCCGTTCAGGATCCAGCCGCCGTCGGTCGTGGTCGCCGTCGTTCTGATCGCCGCGAGGTCGCTGCCGGCGTCGGGCTCGGTCAACGCCATCGCGCTGGTCATCTCGCCCCGCATCAGCGGCATCAGATAGGTCTCGCGCTGGCGCTCGTCTGCGAGGTGATAGAGCATCTTGTTCGGACCGAAGGGAAGATCGCCGAGCATCAGCATCGAGGTGTAGCGGGTCTCACTTGCGACCACCTCGCGCACGAGGCACATCTCGAACTCGCCGAGGTTCTGACCGCCGACGTCTTCGGGCATGAACATCGCGAAGAAGCCCGCCTTGACGCTGCGCTTCATCACCTCGCGGCAGAGCTCGAAGAAATCCTCGTTGACCTCGCCGCTCATGATCAGCTCGCGGTTCTCTTCCTCGAGCGGGACGACCTCGCGCTCGATGAAGCGCGCGACGGCCTTGCAGAGCTCGGCGATCTCCGGCGCGATGTTGTGATGCATGCACAGCCCCCGTTCGGCTTCCACCTGACGCGCGCGTCAGTTGCCCATCGTACGGCCGGAGGAGCCTTCGAGCCAACATCCTGAAGCTCTCACGCTGGAGGCTCGCTCTCGGTTTCGCCGTGGCCCTCGGGGCGCAACCGCTGGGAGAACCGCAACAGTCCCCATACGAGAACCGCCGGAGTGACGACGAAGACGCCGACCATGAACAGGATGAACGCCCACTCGCCCGTCGTGTCGTTGCAGGGCGCGTTCACGCACGAGGCGAGAAGAGCGATCATCCGGCTAGAGGTTCTTCGCGATGATCAGGCGCTGGATCTGGTTGGTGCCGCCGCCGATCGGCCCCAGCAAGGAATCCCGCACCAAGCGCTGCATGTCGAAGTCGCGCAAGTAGCCGTAGCCGCCCATCACCTGCATGCCGTCGATGCAGACCTTGCGTGCGGTCTCGGTCGCGTACACCTTGGCCTGCGACGCCGCGACGTTGCAGTCCTGGTCGGTCGCCTTCAGCCACGCCGCGTAATAGGTCATCAACCGCGAGGTCTCGGTCCCGATCGACATGTCGGCCAGGATCTGCTGGATCATCTGGTAGCTCGCGATCGGCTTGCCGAATTGCATGCGTTCCTTGGCGTAGCGCACCGCGTCGTCGGTCGCGCGCGCGGCCATCCCCGTGTACTGCGCGGCGATCATGATGCGCTCGAGGTCGAGTTGCTTCATCAGCTGCAGCCACCCTTGATTGGCCATCTCGGGGCCGCCCATCACCATCGACTCATGCACCCGCACGTCCTCGAGCCAGACCTCGAACACGCCGATCAGCTCCGAGCCGATCTTGCCCATGCGCCGCCAGGTGATGCCCGGCGTGTCCATCGGCACCATGAAGATCGTCATGCCCGAGTACTCGGCGCCCGGCGACGTGTTGGTCGCAAGCATCATGTGCGTGGCGACGTCGACGCCGGAGATCATCGTCTTCTGCCCGTTGATGACCCAGTGATCGCCATCGGCGGTCGCGCGCGTTTCGATGTGGACCGCGTCGGAGCCGGCGTTGGGCTCGGTCAGGGCGAAGCATCCGCGGATCTCGCCGGCGGCCACCTTCGGAAGCCACTCATGCTTCTGCTCCTCCGAGCCGTTGAAGTTCAGCATCTCGCCGACGAAGAAGGCAGGCAGGATGAAGATGCTCGCGACCGCGGCCGAGCCGTATGCGAGCTCCTCGGCGGCGATCACGAACTCCATCACACCCCCGCCGGTGCCGCCGTACTCCTCGGGGAACGGCAGGCCGAGCAGGCCGGTCGCCGCCACCTTGGGCGTCAGCTCGATCGGATACCGCCCCTCGTCGTCGAGCCGGCGATCGAGGTCCGGTGGGCACTCACGTTTGATGAAGTCGCGGATCATCTCGCGGAACGCTTCTTGCTCAGGCGTGAAGCGGAAGTCCATCTACTCGCTCCTCGGTCGGAACTTCGGCAGGCGCAGCGGTTGGTGAAACGCGTCCTCGATCTGGGCATCGAACCACACTTGGACGGGCATCCCGATGCGGACGTCGGCAACGGGACAGTCGGTCAGGCTGCTGGTGATGATCGGTCCTTCCTCGAGCTCGATATCGGTGACGACGTATGGAAGCTTGTCCTCGAACGAGGGATGGAACGGATGCCGAACGATCGTGAACGAGAACACGGTCCCGCGTCCGCTCGCCGGCTCGAAGGAGAGGTCCTGTGACAGGCAAGTCGTGCAGCACGCGCTCGGCGGCAGTTGCTTGGTGGCGCACGCGCCGCAAACCTGGACACGCAACTCCTCGGCCAGAGTCCCTTCCCAGAATCCTCGTGTCTCTTCGACGACCGTGGGCGAGAGACCCATCACGAGCTCGGTCAGGGTGTGGGGCATCTACGACGTCTCCCGCGTGAGGACGAGCGTCGCGTGCGCGGCCTGGAAGCCTCCGTGGCCGCCGACGGCAACCACGTCGCATCCGGCGACCTGCGCCGTGGACGATCCGCGCATCTGGCGCACGCCGTCGGCGAGGTGGTTCCAACCGGTGATGTTCGCTTCGGACAGCATGCCGCCACTGGTGTTGGTGGGCATCGATCCATCCAGCCGAAGGTTCCCCTCGAGCGCGAACGGTCCCGCCTCGCCCTTCTTGCAGAAACCGTAGTCCTCCAACGTGACGAGCACGGTGGAGGTGAAGCAGTCGTAGAGCTGCGCGCAGTCGACGTCTTCGGGCGTCACTCCCGCCATCTCGAACGCGCGCGCCGACGAGCGCGCGCCTCCGAAGTGTGTGTAATGCGTCGGATCCTTCAGGCCGTCGAGGTGATGCCCCTGACCCATTCCGGCGATGAACGCGGGCGGCTGCGCCAGGTCGCGCGCGCGCTCGGCGCCCGTCACGATCACGGCGACCGCGCCGTCGGAGGCTGAGATCGTGCAGTCGAGCACTCGCAAGGGCTCGGCGACCACGCGCGAGGTGAGGTAGTCCTCCATCGTCATCGGATCGCGGTAGGTCGCGTTGGGGTTGCGCGCGGCGTGCTCGCGGAAGGCGATCGCGACCGAGCCGAACATCTCGTCGGTCACGCCGAACTCGACCTTGTAGCGCATCGCAGCGCGTGCCTCCATCACCGGTCCGCCGGCCATGCCGTACGCGATCTCGTCCGAGGCCGGCGAGCCCCGGCCCATCTGCGCCTTGCCGAACAGCATCGGCATGCCGGTCTTGCCGTTCTCGCCGTACACGCACACCGCGATCTCGCACAGACCGGCGTCGATCGCCAGCGCGGCTTCCTGCACGAGCGCGATCGCCGTCGCTCCGCCGATGGACTTGGTCGATAGGTAGTTGGTCTTCAGGCCGAGCATCCGTCCGAGGTTGTGGCCGTGCAGCAACAACGGCTCCGAGAACTGCGGCTCGGTCAGCAGACCGTCAACGTCGTCCTTGGTCAGCCCGGCGTCGTCGAGCGCGCGCGCGACCGCCTCGGTCTGCAGGCTCCACGCGCTGCGGCCGGGGAGCTTCCCGAACGCGGTGACGCCGAGGCCCGCTATCGCCGTCTTGCCGGACAGACCCATGATCGAGGGAGTCTACGCCCGAGGGTCACCAAGGCGAGAGGTCGTAGACTCGCGACGACACGATCGGAGGCGAGCATGCAGACCAGGTCACTGGGTCCCGAGGAGATCTCCGTCGTCGGATACGGCGCGTGGGAGATCGGCGGCGACACGTGGGGAGCCAACCCCGAGGAAGACCAGATCGCAACCGCGATCCACGCAGGCCTCGACGCCGGCATCAACTGGATCGATTCGGCCGAGATCTACGGGAGCGGCCGCTCCGAGGAGATCCTCGGACGCGTGCTGAAGGGTCGCGAAGACGCGATGGTCTTCACCAAGATCGGGGCGGCGCCCAACGGGACCGGCTACGACGCATCCAGTGTGCGCAAGGGCGCAGTGAAGAGCCTTCAGCGGCTGCAACGCGACGTGATCGACCTCTACCAGATCCACTGGTTCAGCAACGACGTGCCGCTCGAAGAAACCTGGCAGGCGATGACCGACCTCGTGGACGAGGGTCTGGCCCGGTACATCGGGGTGTCGAATTTCAACGTCGAACAGTTGGAGCGCTGCGAGAAGATCCGCCACGTCGACTCGCTCCAGCCCCAGCTTTCGATGCTCGAGCGCCGAGCCTTGCCCGAGCTTCTTCCCTGGTGCGACGAGCACGGAACGACCGTGCTCGCCTACGGGTCGCTCGCCTACGGGCTGCTCTCGGGGAACATCACCGCGGACACCACGTTCCCCGACGACGACTGGCGCTCGGGCACCAAGAAGGTGGGGTACTACGAGCGCCTGTTCAAGCCGGGGGTTCGCGAGAAGCACATCGAGAAGGTGGAGGCCATGCGGCCCATCGCCGAGCGGAAGGGGGTCACGCTCGCCCAACTGGCGCTGGCGTGGGTAGTCCACCAGCACGGCGACGCGGTGGCGATCGCCGGCTCGAGGAACGCCGAGCACGTGGTGGCGAACGCGCGCGCCGGCGACGTGACACTGACCGAACAGGACCTCGCCGAGATCGACGAGATCCTTGGGACGGTCTGATGGACCTTCGCGAGATCGAGACGCCGACGCGCGCGCTCGTCGAGGAAGCCATCGACCGGGGTGACGGGACGGAGGCGAAGCGACTTCTGTTCCACATGGAACAGGATTGGTTCCGGAACAAGGACTACTCGATCAACTGGATCGCCCAGCTCCTGTCGTTCATCGGCCGGAGGATGGGCGAGCCCGCGGTCGAGGAAGCGCTCCGCGACTTCGGCGAGCGCTACCTGCGCGCGCGCCGCAGCCCCGACGTCGCGCCACGCAAGGTCGCCGAGGCGGTGGTTCGAGCCATGAAGGCCAACGGTGGCGAGGTGACCTGGGACGAGGACGGCGAGGCCTACACGCTTTCCTTCCGCTGCGGCTCGGGCGGGAAGCTGATCGAGGACGGCGCCTACCGGGCGCCGCGCGACTACCTCGTCCTGCGCCAGCCCGGTCCCATGCTCGCCGGGCTCGACGAGATGCCGGCGTACTGCGCGCACTGCCCGATCCACAACGAAGTACAGCCGACCGAATGGTTCGGCGCGCCGAGCACCGTCCAGTTCCCCGGGACCGAGCCGGGCGCCCGCTGCGTGCACCGGGTCTCCAAGCAGCGCGCGTGACATACGACGAGCCCCGCAAACGGGGCTCGTCGTATCCGCTGCCGAGCCGCTTACGGGGCCGGCGCGCAGGCGGTCAGGTCCATCACGAACCCGTCCGGCGACTTCTCGAGCGCGCGCTGCTTCCCCTTCTTCGACGGGTTGGTATCGGCGTAGTTACCATCCGGCGAGCTGTAGAAGTGCGGGCCGGCGCCGTTGACCATCACACGGTTGAACCCGTCGGCGCAGTCGGCCAGTGAGGCGTTGCTGGGGTCGCCGTCCGCATCGACGTAGGCGGTCTGGCCGAGCGCGCTTCCGAACACGGTAACCGATCCGGCGACGGGCACCACCGCGCCGTTGTTGCAGACGTCCACCTCGCCTCCTCCGCCGGTCGGATCCGATCCATTCGAATCGACTCCCACGCCGGCAGGGGTCATCGAAGGCGGCACCTCGCCGCCGTTACACGTGCCGGAGTCGGCGAGCGACACTCCGGTGGACGTGACAACGGCCCCAAGGACCGCGATCGCGAGCAGGTTCCGTCCTCTGATCATGATCACTCCTTCCCTCCCCCCGCCCATCCTGTTGATACGAAGGCAGCGCACCGAACGTACGGCGTCGTCTCGGATGGTGACGGGACTGTGCTGGAACGTCCGGATTCGTTCCCGTTCTTCGCGACGTCCTCGTCCCCCGCATCTCCGGCGGACCGACCGCCTCATGTCCGCGGGTCAGATGCGCCTGAGGGTGGCTTAGAGGCGCTCGATGGCGATGGCGTTGGCCTGGCCGCCGCCTTCGCACATCGTGTGGAAGCCCCACCGCCCACCGGTGCGCTCGAGCTCGTGCAGCAGCGTGGTCATGATGCGGGCGCCGCTGGCCCCCACAGGGTGCCCGAGCGAGATGCCCGAGCCGTTGACGTTGACCCGGGCATGGTCGACGCCGAACTCCTTCTCCCACATCGGCACGATCGACCCCATCGCTTCGTTGCACTCGAACAAATCGAAATCGTCCAGCGACATCTTCGAGCGCTCGAGGAGCTTCTTGGTCGCCGGCACCGGTCCCTGCAGCATCACGATCGGCTCGCACGCGGCGACCGCGAAATGGGCCATGCGCGCGCGCGGGGTGAGCCCGAGCTCGACCGCCTTCTCCGGCGTTGCGATCAGCACCGCGGAGGCACCGTCGGAGATCGGAGAGGAGTTTCCCGCGGTGATGTCGGGCGTTCCCTCCATGATCGGCGGGAGCCGTCGCAACGCATCGATGTCGGTACCCGGGCGGATGCATTCGTCGACGGTCACAACCTCGACCGTACCGTCGGGCAGCGCCACCTTGATCGGCACGATCTCGCGCTCGAAGCGGCCATCCTGCGTCGCCTCCCAGGCACGCCGGTGCGACTCCACGGCCAGGGCGTCCATCTGGTCGCGGCTGATGTCCCAGCGCCGCGCGATCTCCTGCGCGGCCTGGAACTGCGTGTAGAGGAACTCGCGCCCACCGACCGCCTCGAACCACGAATCGCTGAAGGCGAACCCGGGCTGCACCGCGTTGGTTCCGAGCCCGACGCGTGACATCGCCTCGACGCCGCATGCGATCGCGAGGTCGTAGTGACCTGCCTGGACGCTCGCCGAGACGAAGGCGATCGCCTGCATGGCGGAACCGCACTGACGGTCGATCGTGGTCGCCGGAACGTCCCACGGCAAGCCGGCAGCGATCCACGCATTCCGGGTGACATTCACGCCTTGTTCGCCGGCTTGCGTGACGCAACCGCCTGCGACGTCGTCGACCTGCAGCGGATCGACCCCGGTCCCCTCGAGCAGCCCTTTCAGGACCTCACCGAGCAGATCGGTTGGATGGATCCCCGAGAGCTTGCCGTTCTTCTTCCCGATGGGGCTGCGTACCGCCCCGACGATCACCGCGTCTCGCATGCTGAAAGGGTAGCGCGCAGACGACGCAGATCAGTAGTTCACGAAGATCTCGGTCACGTAGATGTAGCCGTCAGCACGAGCGACGCCCACGCCGATCGCGTCGTAGGGGCGGTAGAGGATCTCAGCCCGGTGCGACGAGCTGTCCATGAATCGCTCGTGGATCGAGCGTACCCGCAGGCCACGCCCAACGAGCTCGCCGATCTCGCGCCAGCCCTCGACCTTCGAGCTCAGGTTCTTCGTGTGAAATATCTTGCCCCTTTCCGCCATCCGGCGGCTGTGGCGGCGCGCGATCTTGATCAAGCGCGTGCGCTCCCGCAGTCGTCGGATGTCGCGCTCGATGCGCTCGCCGTTGGTCAGCCTCCGGAAACGATCCTCGCGCGATGAAGTTCCCGCGCGCGACACATCGGTGGCGACGAGCACGAGTGGGATGATGAGAGACAGGGCGATGACCGGCCGAACGGCTCGCATGACGTCCCCTTCCTCTCGACGAACCACGACATGGGGAAGAGGGGGAAGTGAATGGGGTCCTCGGGAGACTACGTCACGAAGCCGGGCATGTGAAATCACTCGGGAAGTTTCCACCTTCTAGGAACTCCCCCCGGGCGAAGGTCCTGTCGTTCAGACGCGGCGCCGGCGCAGCTGCTCTCGGCTGCGGCGCGTCGCCTCCTCGTCGACGGTCAACGAGTAGTCGGCGAGGTCGCCGGTCAGCACCACGCCGTAGTCGCGCTCGGCCGCTTCGCGACTCACGTACTCGTCGAGCACGTCGTCGCACACCGCCTGAGGTTCGCGCTCGAGCGGGTCGCCCCATCCGGCGCCGCCACCGAAGCGGTACTCGATGCGCTCGGCCGGATCGAGCGGAACATACAAACAGGTGTGCTCGACCTTGTAGGCGCCTTCGCCACCAACCTTGATCCACAGATCGTTGGGCGCGCCGTCGCGGCCGCCGGCGATCCCCTTCGACGGATGCTTCATCCCCATCACGAAGGTGTAGATCGCCTGCGGCAGCACCGCTTCCTTGACGTAGAAAGAACCGCACTGCCCTCGCCATCGTCCCGGGCCGCCGGTATCGGTGATCAACTCATTGCCGAGATGCCGATTGGGGAAGATCGCCTCGTTGATCTCGGCGGTCGCCATGATCAGGTTGCCAAAGCCGGCGTTGGTGCATCCCCAGCCGTCCTGGGCGTAGGCCGCAGCAGCGGCCGTCGAGGTCGTATCGACCGAGTGATCTACGAAGAACTCGCCGTTGGCTTTCGCCCCGAACACCACCGTAGGCATCGCTGCCTTGTACACCTGCGGCACCGACTTCTGCGGGATGGCCTCCGCCAGCGCGAGCGCAACGGCTTCGGAGATCTCACATCCCGGGTGGTGGGTTCCCATGGACACCGGCTTGCCTTCGGGCGGGTCCACGATGGTGCCGGGCGCGTAAACGATCTTCACCGGTTTGAACAGACCCTCGTTCTTCGGGATCGCCGGATCGATCATCGAGCACAGCTGCGCCATCGACATCGAGCGAGTGTTGCCGCGCGTGGACCACGCCTGCAGGAACGGCCGGTCGTCCGAGCCGTGGAAGTCGATCTCGAGCTCGTCACCTTCGACCGTGACCTTCGCGTGGATCTTGACGTCCTTGTTGCCCTTCACGTCGTGATCGAAGTAGCTATCCGCCTCGTAGACGCCGTCCGGCCACGAAGCGATCTCCTCTCGGAAGCGGCGTTCGGACAAGTCGATCAGGAAATCCAGTGCCGCGCGCACCGTTGCCGTCCCGTACTTGTCGATCAGCGCGCGGCACTCGCGCGCGCCCAGCTGGGCGGCCCCGATCTGGGACTTCAGATCGCCCTCGTAGGTGGGCACGCGGTTGTTGGTGTGGAACAGGTAGATCACGTCCTTGCGCCACTCCCCTGCCTCCACCACCTTCACCGCAGGGCATCGGAACCCCTCGGCCCAGATGTCCATCGCGTCGGCCGGGTAACCGCCGGGCATCATGCCGGCGGTGTCGGCGTGGTGCGCCTGCATGGACGCGAACAGCACCAGCTCGCCCTTCGCGTCGAAGACCGGCGTGAAGATCGACCAATCGGGCAAGTGTCCCCCGCCGTGGTAGGGGTCGTTGCACGCGATCACGTCACCGGGCTTGAAGCCATCGGCGCCGAAGAACTCGAGCGCGAACCGGATCGGCCCCATCGACGAGAGCATGAACTGCGGGATCCCGACCGCGAGCGCGGCGAGCCGCCCGGCGGAATCCATGATCGTGGCGTTGCGCTCGTTCGACTGGTTCAGGATCGGTGTCGTGGCCGTGCGCGAGACATGCGTCGCCATCTCGAACGCGATGGTCTCGAGCGCGCCGCGGATAACCTCGGCGGTCACCGGGTCGACGCGCGGCTTGGCCGTTCGCTTGGCCGCCGTCCGCTTCTTCGTCTTGGTCGCCATCACGTGCCCCTCGTCGCGACGTAGTTGCCTTGCTTGTCGAGCCTCACCCTCCAGCCGGGCGGAACCACGATCGTGGTGAACGGCTCCTCGACGATCGCCGGACCGTCCACCTTCTGCCCGGCTCGGAACGATCCGCCGTCGTAGATCGACGTGTTCCGCCAACCTTTGCCGAAGTAGGCCTTGCGGGTTCCCTTCGCGCGCAGTGCGCCCGAACCTGAGCGGAGCGTCGGCATCGTCGGTTTTGACGTGACCGCGCGCGAGCGCACCCGGACGCCGGCGATCAGCACGTCCTCGTCGCGGCGCGCGTAGGTGTGCTCGGCCTCGTGGATGCGGTGGAAGTCCTCCGCGATGCGCTCGATCGCCTTGCGCGTCACCGCGCTCCGCGGGACCGGGACGTCGATGTCCCACGTCTGACCGGCGTAGCGGCACTGCGCGAAGCGTTGGTGTTCGAACCGTTTCGTCTTGACCTTCGCGCGCTTCAACTCCGTCTCGGCCTGGCGCTCGAGATCCCGGAAGGAGCGCTCGATCGCCTTCGGGTCCGCCTCTCGTGATGCGACCAGCGAGCCGCGCGCACGATCCACCAGGTGGTCGGCCACAAGCAAGCCCAATGCCGAGAAGGCCGGCGCCGTCTTGGGGATCACCACCTTGCCGATGTCGAGCTCATCGGCCTGCGCGAGGGCGTGCACGGCACCATTGCCCCCGAACACGACCAGCGCGAACTCGCGAGGGTCCAGCCCGCGCTCGGCCGACACGCGACGGATCGCGTTGTTCATGTTCGCGTTGGCGAGCCGGTGGATGCCCCACGCTCCCTCGATCCCGCCCACGCCGAGCGGGACCGCGATCCGTTCGGCGATCGTCTCCTCCACCGTGTCCTGCTTCAGCGGGTAGGTGCCGCCGGCGAAGTACTCGGGGTTCAGGTAGCCGAGCACGAGGTTCGCGTCGGTCACGGTGGGCTCGGTTCCACCGCGCCCGTAGCAGATCGGCCCCGGGTCCGAGCCCGCCGACTCCGGCCCCACCTGCAGGCCCCCGGCGGTCACGCGCGCGATCGAGCCGCCCCCCGCACCGATCGAGATCACGTCGACCATCGGCAAGGCGATCAGGTAGCGGTTGACCCAGTTCCACGACGTCTTGATGTTGGGCTCGGCACCGCGCACCAGGCACACGTCGTACGAGGTCCCCCCCATGTCGACCGAGATGAAGTCCTCGACCTTGGCCGCCTTGCCGACCGCGGCGGCGCCCATCACGCCGCCGGTTGGACCCGACGCGAGCGTCGAGATCGGCCGGTCGATCGCCGCGCGCACCCCGGCCATGCCGCCTGACGACTGCATCACCAGCAGCTCCTTGGTGTAGCCCTTCTTCTGCAGTTGCTCGGCCAGGCGGCTCAGATACCTCTGCACCCGCGGTCCCACGTACGCGTTGACGACGGTGGTCGAGATGCGCTCGAACTCCGGCGGCGCCGGGTTCACCTCGTGCGACAGCGACAGCATCCGGAGCTTGGCGTACTCCTCACCCACGATCTCAGCGACGCGTTTCTCGTGCGCGGGATCCATCCAGCTGAACAACGTGACAACCGCGATCGACTCGATCTTGGCCTTCTTGAGGCGGCGTACGGCCGCGCGCACGGCATCCTCGTCCAACGGCACCAATACGTTGCCTTCGTGATCGAGCCGCTCGGGGATCGACAGGCGGAATCGCCGCGGCACGATCGCCGGGGGCGGAGGGTAGGCCTGATCCCAGATGTTCTCCTTGTAGCCGCGGCGGAGCTCGATCTCGTCGCGATGGCCCTTGGTCACCAACAGCCCGGTCTTCGCCCCGTTCAGCTCGATCATGGTGTTGTCGGCCGTGGTGGTGCCGTGGATGATCAGATCGGTCGATCCGAGCAGCTCCTTCAGCGTCACGCCCTGCCGGTCGGCCAGTCGCCCGAGCCCGCTGAGCACACCGCTCGACTCGTCGCGCGGTGTCGTGAAGTTCTTGTCGAGTACGAACTCACCCGCCGGCGTCACGAGCAAGAAATCGGTGAATGTTCCGCCGACGTCGATCCCGATCCGATACCCCATCAGCCTTCCATCCTCTCGATGACCGCAGCCGATCCCATGCCGCCTCCGGCACACATAGTGACGATGCCGTAGCGCGCGCCTCGCCGTTCGAGCTCGTGCACGAGCGAGGTCGTCATGCGTGCGCCCGTCGCCCCTACAGGGTGTCCGAGCGCGACCGCGCCACCGTTGACGTTGACCTTCTCCTCGTCGAGCCCGAGCTCGCGGACGCACGCGACGACCATCGCGGCGAACGCTTCGTTCAGCTCGACCAGATCGATGTCGCCGAGCGCGAGCCCCGCGCGCTTCAGCGCCTTCGGTACCGCCTGGGTCGGCGCGATGCCGGTGTAGTTAGGATCTACCCCGACCGATGCCCAGCTCACGATGCGAGCGCGCGGCCGTAGCCCGTGGCGCTCGGCGAACGACCGGCTCGTGACGACGAGCGCGGCGCCGGCATCGTTGATCCCGCTGGCGTTACCGGCCGTCACCGTCCCGCCCTCCTTGTAGATGGGCTTCAGGGCGGCAAGCTTTGCCAGGCTCGTATCCCGGCGGGGATGCTCGTCGGTCTCGACCATCCCCTTGGGCGTCGGCACCCCCACGATCTCGTCCCTGAGCCGGCCGTTGTCGATCGCCGCGACCGCGCGCTGATGGCTTCGCAGCGCCCAGCGATCCTGCTCCTCGCGTGTGACGCCGTAGCGCTCGGCGATGTTCTCGCCGGTGTTGAAGCCGACGTTCGGGTGACCCATCTCGTCAGGGTGAGTCGGGGGCGCCACGATCAGGTCGGGGGGGCGCCTGCCGACGGGGCGCTTCATCAGCCACGGCTGTTGCGACATCGACTCGCAGCCCCCCGTGAGGTACGCCTCGCCGACGCCGGCCCAGAGGTGGGTCGCCGCCTGGGTCACCGCCTCGAGGCCGGTCGCGCAGGCGCGGATCACGGTGAGCCCGGGGACGTCCGCTGGAACACCGGCGGCGAGCCCGATGTAGCGAGCCGCGCTGCCGCTCCCGCCGACCGTCTCGCCGAAGATGACGTCGTCGAACAGGGCCGGATCGACGGCTGCGCGCGCGATCGCCTCGCGCGCGGCCAGCGTGCCGAGTTCCCACGCGGAGACCGCGGCAAGCGAGCCTCCCGCGCGGCCGACGGGTGTGCGCGCGGCAGAGATGATGACGGCTTCGTCAGCAGGCACGCCCGCACGCTAAACCCGCGCGCGCCTCGCGAACAAGTATCACCGGGGCAGGCCGAGCGCGCGCTCGGCAAGCAGGTTCTTCTGGATCTCGCTGGTTCCTGCGAGGATCGTCAGGCCGCGCGAGTCCAATAGACCGTGCAGCCAGGGGCCGTCCTGAACGGCGGCAGGCCCGAGGATGTCGCCGGCCGCTTCGTGGATGCCCTGCACCGTTTCACTCCACAGCAGCTTCGCCATCGGGCCGATCATCCCGGGCTCTGTGTTCGAAGCAGCCCAGTAGCTGAAGAGCCGCAACTGGTGGGCGTCCATCGCGCATCGTCCGATGGCTTGCCGCACGACGGGGTCGTCGGCGCGTCCGTGCTCGACCGCGAGCGAAGCCAGATCGCGTACGAGCCGGGACACCTTCACGTGCAGCGTGAGCACCCCGGCACGCTCGTTCGACAGCGTCGACATCGCCACCCGCCATCCCTCGCCGCGCGCGCCGAGCACTGCCTCCTTGGGCACCCGGACTTCGTCGAAGAAGATCTCGTTGAACTCCTCGCTCCCGCTCATCTGGCGCAGCGGCTTGACTGTGATCCCCGGAAGCCTCATGTCGACTAGCAGGACGGACAGGCCTTCGTGCTTGCGTTCGCCCGTATCCGTCCGCACCAGGAGCTGGCACATGTGCGCGTACTGGCCCCACGTCGTCCAGACCTTCTGCCCGGTCACCACGAACGCGTAGCCGTCGTCGACCCCGCGCGTCCGCAAGCCCGCCAGATCGCTACCGGCGTTCGGCTCGGAATAGCCCTGACACCAGATCTCGTCCGCGCTCAGGATCGCCGGCAGGTTGCGCGCCTTCTGCTCGGCCGTGCCGTGGACCATGATCGCCGGCCCGATGTTGTTGATCCCGATCTGATTCGCGAGCCCGGGTGCTCCGGCTCGACCCAGTTCCTCATCGAAGATGACCTGCATGGCCGCCGACGCTCCACGGCCCCCGTACTCGACCGGCCAAGAGAGACCCGCGTTGCCCGCCGCGTGCAACCGCTTGTGCCACTCGATCGCGAAGGCGAAGTACTCGGCCGTTCCTCGGGGCGGATGCGGCTGCGGAGGCGCGTTCCGCTCGACCCAGCTCCGCAGCTCGAGCCGGAACGCTTCCTCTTCGGGCGTATCCCGCAGGTCCACGTTGAAAACCCTAACCGCGACCGCGAAGATGGCGCCCAAGGTGGAAACGATCACGATCGAACGCCGCTTCCGAGGACCGCCCGAGAGTGGCAACGGCGGGTACTCGTGCGGCCGCGCGGCGACCTTCGTCGACGGGGTGGCGAAGGTGGTGCTGCGCGCACCCCCGCCCTTGGAGACGCCCCTCGCCGTGGAGCGCGCCGACGGAACCGTTCGGTTCACCCACGACGGAACGCTAGTCATGGAGGCGAAGCGGGGAACCTTCGACGTCGATCCGCCACGAACCGTGTCCCTGGAGCAAGCGCGCGCGGCGACTGCGCCCCCCGAGTTCTTCACCGACCATGTCTTCCCCTATTGCTTCGTGTGCGGTCCGTCGCGCGAGGAAGGTGACGGCCTGCGCATCTTCGCCGGCAAGGTCGCCGGGCGTGACGAGATGGCGACGGTGTGGACGCCGCACGACTCACTCGCCGGTTCGGATGGGTTCGTTCGTAGCGAGTTCCTGTGGGCTGCGCTCGACTGCCCCACGGCATGGACGGCGTTCGAGTCGAACCCGACCGGACACGTGATCATGCTTGGGACGATGATCGGCGAGGTCGTCCGCGGCGCGCGCGCGGGTGAACCCATCGTCGTCACCGCAGAGGCGCGGGGCGCGGAAGGCCGCAAGCACATCGCGGCCTCGGCGCTCTATACACCCGACGGCGAGTTGGTCGCGCGCGCGGAGACGATCTGGATCGCGCTCACGTGACCATCGTCGCGCGCGCCTGCGCGATCGCGTCGATCACCAACGGGCCCATCTTCTCGTGGTACGGGTTCGTGCTCCTGCCCGTCACGAAGCGTTGATACGAACCCTCCAAGACGCATGCCAGCTTGAACAGGGCCAGCACGACGTAATAGTCGAGCGCGGTGAGATCCCTGCCGGTCACGCGCGCGTACCGCTCGGCCAGCTTCGCGCGCGTCGGGAATCCTTCCCGATCGGTCAGGTAGCGGCTCCCGAACCGCAGCGGTCCCTCCTCGCCCGGCTCGGACCAACCTGCCAGCAACCATCCGAGGTCCAGTAGTGGATCGCCGATGGTGGATTGCTCCCAATCAACGATCGCGGCGAGGGTCGCCGGCGCGCGCATCATCACGTTGATGAACTGGTAATCGCCGTGGATGATGCCCGGCTCGGACATCGCCGGGACGTTCGCCTCGAGCCATGCGGCGACCTCGTCGATGCCGGGGATATCGCGCGCCTGGTAGGTGCTCAACTGGCCGAGCCACCGCGACACTTGGCGCTCGAGGAACCCCTCGGGCTTGCCGAAGCCCTCGAGCCCGCGCGCGCGCCAGTCCACGCGTGCAAGCGCGGCGATCCCATCGACCAGCGCGAAGGCCGCCGCGGGCCGGTCGAAGCCGTCGGGCAACGGGTCGCGCGGCGTGAAGCCGTCGATGCGCTCCATCAGATAGAACGGCACACCGATCACCGAGTCGTCCTCGCAGAGCCGCACCGGTCGCGGATGCGGCACGTCCGTTCCGTCCAGCGCCGTCAGCACACGGAACTCGCGCGCGATGTAGCGCGCATCCGCGCGTCCTTCCGGGGGCCATCGCAGCACCCAGATGTCGCTCCCGGCTCGAACCTCGAACATCTCGTTCGATGCCCCGGACGAGATGCGCTCAACGTCGATCGCGCCACCGCCGAGCCATTTCTCGAGAGCGGCACCATCGACCAGTCCGTCGGCCATCATTGCTACGCTACCTGCCGCCCCTCATGGGGCGTCGGGCGAGAGGGGAACAGGAACATGTCGACCTGGAAAGCGGCGTTCCTCGCGTCGAAGTTCCTCGGGCTGTTCGTGTTCATCCAAGCGATCCTTGGGCTGAGGGGGCTTACCGACCGGCCCTACGGCGATCCTACTTGGCATGGACTCGTCGTCCCTGGGGTCCTTCTGGTCATGGCGATAGGTTTGTGGTCCCTGGCGGATCTCATCGCCAACCGCGTGGCGAGGTCGTCGTTCATGTGGGGGGCGTTCTTCGCCCAGCAAGAGGAACTCGACTACGACGAAGAAGAACCCGCCACCGTGGCACCACGCACCCGGCCTCGAACGCTCGACCTCACCTTGATCGCACTCATCGCCTTGGGTGTGATCCTGCTTCTTACCTTGATCTGGGAGGCGTTGCGGGAAGAGCCGTACTCCGGAGGCATCTTGCTCGGAACGGCCGACACCGGTATCGACTGGATGCCGGTGGCCCTTGCGGCACTGACGATCCTGGGTGCTGGCACGATCCTGGTGACGGCACTGATCCGCCGGCGTCGACTCGGCTGAGGCCGCACAGCGTCAGAGGTTGTCGAGGAATCCGACGAACTTCTTCGTCGCCGCCTCGCGGCGCGTGGGGATGTGCTCGGACGGCCACAGGCCTTCGTGTGGCTCGATCCCTGTCAGGGCCTGCTTCGCGATCGCCACGCGGTGGACCTCGTCGGGGCCATCCATGATCGGCAGCGCGCGTGCGAGCCGGTACATCCCCTCCAGCGGCATGTCCGTCGAATAGCCGAGCGCCCCGTGGACCTGTAGCGCGCGATCGATCACGTCGTGCAACGCTCCCGAGATGAATACCTTGGCGGCGGCGATCTCGGTGCGCGCGGCGCTCGAGCCCTTCTGGTCCACCGTCCAGGCCGCGTGCAACACCATGAGGCGCGCGGCGTGGATCTGGATCCACGAGTCGGCGATGTAGTTCTGGACGGTCTGCTTGTCGGCAAGGAGCGAGCCGTGTGCGAAGCGGCTCACGGCGCGCTCGCGTAGCATGTCGAACGCACGCTGCATCTGACCCAGGTACCGCATGCAGTGATGCAAACGCCCGGGTCCGAGCCGCTTCTGCGCGATGGTGAACCCATCGCCCTCGGGTCCGAGCAACGCCTCGGCGGGCACGCGGCAGCCCTCGTAGCGGATCTCGGCATGCAGGTGCCGGCCGAACATCGCGCCCACGTCGCGCAGGATGTTCACACCAGGCGTGTCGCGCGGGACCAGGAACATCGACGCACGCCGGTGCGGGGGCGCGTCCGGATCCGTGACCGCCATGACGATCAGGAACTCCGCGATCGAGGCGTTCGAGGTGAACCACTTGTGTCCGTTGATCACCCAGCCGCTGCCGTCGCGCGTCGCACGCGTCTCGAGCAAGGTCGGATCACTGCCGGCGTTCGGCTCGGTCATCGAGAACGCGCTGCGGATCTCCCCGTCGAGCAGCGGTTGGAGGTACTTCGCCTTCTGTTCCTCGGTCCCGTAGATCGCGATGATCTCGGCGTTGCCGGTATCGGGCGCCTGGCAGCCGAAAACCTCCGGCGCGTAGCGCGCGCGCCCGATGATCTCGTTCATCAGCGCCAGCCGGACCTGGCCGAAGCCCTGCCCGCCGAGCTCGGGACCGAGGTGACACGCCCACAGTCCCTGCGCCTTCACGGCCTCCTTCATAGGCGCGGTGATCCGACGGAGCTGCTCGTCGGTCGGGTCGAGCACTTCGAGCGGCTCGACCTCGTCACGCACGAACGCACGCATCCAGTCGAGCTTCTGCTCGAAGTCGGGGTCGGTCGAGAAGTCCCAAGTCATGGCGAAGAGACCGCGTACAGCTGCCATTCGTCGGGAACGCCTTTCAGCGTGTGCGTTCCGCGCTCGTCGAACGTGAAGTCGGAGCCGACCACGAGATCCTTCACGGTGCGCGAGACGAGCACTTCCCCGGTTCCCGCGCGCGCACCCACGCGCGCGGCGATATGAACCGTCAGGCCGACGATGTCGTCGCCGATCAGCTCGCACTCGCCCGTGTGGATCCCCACTCGGATGTCAAAGCCGTTGTCCTTCGCGGCATGGACGGCTGCGATCCCGCATCGGATCGCGCGCGCCGGACCGTCGAAGCAGGCCATGAAGCCATCCCCGAGCGTCTTGACCTCGACACCGCGGAACCGCTTCAGCTCATGGCGCATCATCGAATCGTGAGTACCAAGCAGTTCGCGCCAAGCCTTGTCCCCCATCGCGGCCGCGCGCTCGGTCGAGCCGACGATGTCGGTGAACATGACTGTCCGCAGCACGCGGTCGGGCTCGACCTCTTCGCGCGAGCCGGTGATGAACTCTTGCACCTCGTCCACGATCGGACCGGGCTCGCCGAGCCAGGTGCTGTGATCCCGGCCGGATAGCTCGACGAGACGGGCGCCGGGGATGTGCTCGGCGAGCCAACGCCCAGACCTGACGTTCACGACCCGATCGTGCGTGCGGTGAAGGATCAGCGTCGGGACGTGGATGGCCGACACGACATCACGGACGTCCAGATCGAGGAACATCCGGTGGAGCTTCTTCACCGCCGAAGGGCTCGCAGCCGAGCGCTCATACCGGCGTGCGAAATCGGTCGACGCGGGGTTATCCGCGACGCTCGGGGCGAAGATCTCCGCGGTTACGCCCCGACCCCAATGCTCCTCCATGAGCTCGGCCGCGGCGATGAGATCTTCCCTAGGGATGGCCCACGGATGGTCTTCGCTGTAGGAAGCGCGGGCCAGGGCGCCGTACAGGATCAGCGCCTCGACCCGTTGGGGATAGGTGGCGGCGAACAGCATGCTCATCATCGCGCCTTCGGATGCGCCGAACAGCACCGCGCGCTCGACCCCGACTTCGTCCATCACCGCCCGCACGTCGTCCATGCGTTGGTCGAGGTCTGGTAGCGCCTCGTCGGGCACGGGATCCGACAGGCCCGTCCCACGCTTGTCGAACGCGATCACCTGCGCGAAGCCCGTGAGACGTTCCCACACGCGCTGCTTCGGCGGGTTGTCCCAGTCGAGCTCGAGGTGGGAGATGTACCCGGGAACGTGGACGATCGTCGGGGGCCCCTTCCCGCCGACGACGTGGGCGATGTGGACGTCCCCGCTGCGCGCGTACCTGATGTCGAGCGCCACTGAACCCGAGGATACAGCGTCGCTCAGCGACCGAACGCGGGCAGGACCGCCCGCGCGAAGAGCTCAGTTCCGGTGATCACGTCGGCACGTCCGAAATGACACACGAAGTGGCCGACACCGGCCTCCTCGTACTCCCGCAGGCGCAGGATCGTATCCTCGGGCGTCCCAGCCACGGCCACCCGTCCGTAGAGGCTCACGTTGCGGTTCTCGGACGCGCGCGCGCGCTCGACCCTGGCCCGGACGCGCGCCGCGTCCTCGTCGACCCACACCGGGCCGTAGTACGTGATCTCGGGCATCGGGCGCCCGAGCGCCTCGCACTCCTTCCGCAGGATCTCGGCGCGCTCGGCGATCTCGGCGGGCGTCAACAGTGGTGCGTTCCACGCATCCGCATGACGCGCCGCGACGCGCAGCAGGGCTCGCCCCCTCCCGCCGATCCAGATCGGTGGACGCGGTTGCTGCAGGGGCTGCGGACAGTCCGCAGTGCCGTCGCACGAGTAGTGCCGACCTTCGAACCCCCGACGCTCCCACATCGCGGTGATGACCTCGAGCGCTTCCGCGAGCCGCTCCGCGCGCGCGGGCCCCTCGAGCCAGTCGTACCCGTACGAGTGGAACTCCGCCTCGTACCCGCCGGCGCCGATCCCCAGGATCAGCCGCCCGTTCGAGAGATGGTCCAGCGTCGCGGCGGCGTTCGCGAGCCAGGCGGGGTTGCGGAAGCCCTCGGCGAGCACGAGCGGTCCGCACCGGACGCGCTCGGTCCCGGCCAGCAACGCGGTCAGGGTCGTCCACCCTTCGTAGGCGGGGCTGCCCGGCGGAACGGCGATCACGCGCAGATGGTCCTCGACCCAGACGGAGTCGAATCCGAGCGTTTCGGCCAGACGCGCGTGTGCGAGCACGTCGCTGAAGCGCGCGCCCTCTTGCGGGATCAGGAGTCCGAACTTCACCGCGCGCGCAGCCTACCCCGCCGGGTCTCTCGAAGACGTAGACTCGGCCGACGTGAGCGAGTACATCTACGACCCGAACTGGGAACAGGAGCGCGCCCGCCTCGCCGGGCTCGAGGATGCGCTCGATCCCGGCACGATCCGCGTCCTGACCTCGATCGGCGTAGACGAGGGATGGAACTGCCTCGAGGTCGGTGGGGGCGGAGGATCGATCACGGCATGGCTCTGTGAGCAAGTGGGGACGTCCGGACGCGTGATCGCCACCGACATCGATCCGCGCTTCCTGGAAGCGATCGAGGCTCCGAACCTCGAGATCCGCCGCCATGACATCCTCAACGACGCGCTCGAGGCCGACGCGTTCGATCTGGTCCACTCACGCGACTTGCTCGAGCACCTCCCCGGCCGTGAGCAAGCACTGGGGACCATGATCGCCGCGGTGAAACCCGGAGGTTGGATCGTTGTCGAGGACGTGGATTTCGCCGTGTCCCTGTATGGGAACGACGACGCCTTCGGGTTCTCGCCCGAGATCGCTCCGCTGTTCTCGAAGGTGTGGCGCGGCAACACGCGGATGATGCGCGCGCGCGGGATCGAGCCCGAATTCGGCAGGCGGCTCCCCGGGCTGCTGCTCCTTCACGGGCTGGAGGATGTCGACGCGGACGTGCGCGCGCGGCTGATGCGCGGCGGTTCGCCGTTGATGGCCCTGCCTCGGCTTGCGATCCAGCACCTCGGACCGATGCTCGTCGATTCTGGCGAGGTCAGTCAGCACGAGGTCGACCTGTTGCTCGAGACGATGGAGAAGGACTCGTCCTACGGCTTCGCCCCTCTCCATGTCGCCGCCTGGGGCCGCAAACCGGGCCGATAAGCGTCAAGAGACGTGGCCGGGGGCGCCCGTCTCACCGACGGAGAACGCCCCCAGTCCACTCCCCCGTCGACCCGCCTGGTCGATCGACGGAGGGCCCGCAGGCTAGTGCCGATTCACCACCTTGTCCGGATCCCAAGGGCTGATTCCCATGCCCTGCTCCAGCAGCCGGACCTGATCGCCGACGATGCGGAGATAGGCATAGCCCGCGTTGTCACCCTCGTCGGTCTCCTGGACGTGGTCGAGCGGATCGGCGATGGTCCGGACTACGTACCAACCATCGGGGTTGTCTCCGAACTCTACGAAGTTGCCTGGGCGCTGCCACCGATACGCATCACCCCATCCCATCGAAAGACCGATCTGTTGGTTCGAGCCGGGCAAGCAGTTCCCATCAGCACCTGAGGTCCTCGAGGACGCCTGAACGAACCTGTGCCACTCTGCGAACGATTGATCGGCGGGGTGGTACCCGGTCTTCTCTCCCTTCCCCGCGAGCACCATGGCACCCGTGGACCTGTTCTTCACGCGGAACAACAGATGCTGGATCACGTCCTTGTAGTGGAAATGACCGTGCGCCGCGTGGAAGTCGAACTCACCGGCCGGCGAAGCCAGCGGTGGCTTCCCCGGCCGTTGGATGCACTGCACCATGTTCCCCTCGAGAGGGTTGGTCGAGGTGTCGAAGCGAACGTGGAAGTAGCCGTCTCCGGCGCTCGCCATCTGGAACGAGAAGCGCAGGCAACGGGTGGCGCCGGCCTCCATCTCATCCGCGGTGCAGGAGAAGGGGTGGATACCCATCACGTCGACGGGCGGATTCGCATCGTCGAACGAGATCCCGGCCAGCCCGGTGACAGGCGCGACGAAGCCGAATTCCCACAGTCTCGGCACGATGAGGTTGGGAAGCCACGAACGCTTCCGTTTCGACGGCGAATACGCCTTGGCTTCCAGCTTGGCGCGGAGCGCGAAGGTCGAGTACTCGGCGGTCAATGGGGTCACGAGCACTGACCACGACCCCATGGCGGGGTCCTCGACGAAGGCCTCGGCGTTGAAGGAATTGAAGTTGATCACGGTCGTCTCCTCCCAGAAGGAGAGACGAGAACGAGTTGGAAGGCGTCGTTCCGCTGAGGAACGTCGATGGCCACACGCAGACGCTTGCCTCGTTCGGCGATCTTCAGGGCGTACGAGTAGCACCGTCCGGTCGGGCAATCGGCCGTTGCGCCTTGGATCCGGTCGGCCGCGGCACCCACGCGCCCACCGCCCCAGAACAAGCCGTCGCCGTTCTTGAGCACGCCGACGAGCGGAGTTGCAGCCTGGGATCCCCAAGGGATGGTCCCGGCTGCGACGAAGCAAGCGATGGCGATACGGAATGTGCGCATGACCCTCCCTCCTGTGTGCCGCCCACGGTAAAGAAGGGAGATTTCGGGCACGTAACACCGCGATGAAATCCACGTCACCGTCTGGTTACCGCTGGATCAGCCGGCGTTCTTCGCTGCGAGCTGCACGGCCTCTGCGCAATCCTCGGGTGTGATCCCCGCTGTTTCGTCGGGCTGGGTGACGTCGGGCTCGTCGAGGACGGCGCGCGCGCGCCGCACGAGCTCGTCGCGATCGTTCACGTCGGCGTCCACGAGCGCTGCGGCCATCCGGTCCATCGCCTCAGGCGGCGACACGTGCATATCGCCCGCCATCATCGCGGCGGCGATCCGGCTCGATCCGTCGAGCGCGACGCCGGCGCGCACGAGCTTCTTGCCCTTCACGTTCGCGAAGCCGGCGCGCGTTCCCGCGGGAACGCTTCCGCGGAACCGCTCGGTGGACACCCTGCGGATGTAGTCGTCGGCGCTCACGGTATCCACGAAGCCCTTCGTGCCAAGGTCCTCCTCGGCCGTGAACCCCGTCGGATCCAACGTCAGCGCGCCGGTTGTGCGCGCGGCCCTGATAACCGCGTCGCGGAACTCCTCGTATCCGAGATCGGTTCCTCGCACATCACCGGGCGTGCAGATATAGGCGACCTGATCCTTGATGATCTTGTCCTTGAACTTCTCCTCCGGCACGCGCGCGACCGCGGCGTACAGCTCGAGGTCGGGCTTGCGCAGGTTGAAGAACCCGCCGACGACTTTCGTCCCGAGCACGCTCTGGGTGATCAACGTCCCGAGCTTGCGCCCCTCCCACCGGATGTCGCTCGAACCCTCGAAGCGCGCCTCGCCGAGCCCTAGGTCCCCCAGCACCTGTTCCATGATCGGGCGGAAGTGCAACAGAGCAGCGTCCAACGTTGGGAAGTGGTCGTCGCGGATGAAGAAGGACAGCAGAGCCGACGCGTTCGTGTCGTAGAACGCCGTCCCGCCGCCCCACACCGGTCGGCGGAACACCTGCACGCCGCGCGCGCGCGCCTCGGCCAGGTCGAGCACGGCGTCGACGTCTTCGAACCACCCGATCTGGAAGTGGCCGGCGCCGAACATGCCGGTCATCAACACCTCGGGTCCGCCTTGCACCACCGAGGCCGCCAGGATCGGCATACGACCGAACGCCACCGGGGCGTCCATGGCCGCGGCGTCGATGTAGCGCCAGCGCTCGGTCACGCTTCCGAGGCGAGTCGCATCATGCCGCCCCCCGCGATCGCATGCGCCTCGAGCACCTGCCGGACCGCCCACTTCGAGCGCTCGAGGAGTTCGGAGGTTGTGCAGTACGTGCGCAGCATCTCGATCGCACGCCCAGCGTGCTCCTCGTCGGCTTCGAGATGCATGAAGAAGAACTCGAGCGCATCCTCGGGCACGCCGTACGCATCCCGGTAGAGCGAGCCGAGGAAGGACATCGTTCGCGTGCGCGCCTCGATCCCAAAGGACAGCGCGGCGAGCCCGACCACGAAGTGCTCGTTGCGACAGATCTCCAGGATCTTGTCGACCCACTCCTTGCTCTCTTGGATGGGTTCGGCGTTGAACGGGTCGGGGATGTCTGCGCCCAGCGCGCGCCCGAACTTCGCCACGAGCTGTGTGTGATCGCGCGCGGGGTCGCCTTCCCCGTGCTCCTCGAACAGGTTCTCGAGCATCAACTCGCGCACGTCGCGGGCGTCCGACGCCACGTACACCGCGGCGACGCAGCGCTTGAAGTTCTCGACCTGATAGCAGTACGAGGCCGCGAAGCGAGCGAGCTTCTCCTTGGGGATCTTGCCCTGGGCGAAGTCCTGAACGACCGGTGAGTCCTCGATCCACTGCTCGTTCATCACAGCCTCGAGCTCTTTGACGACGGTATCCGGCTCGATCGTCACGTCAGAAGCACCTCCCCTCGCATCGCGCGCATCATCGCACGCGCGCGCGGCCCGTTGCTACCATCGCCCCGCCGAATGACACTGGGAGGACGAGATGGGTTTGCTTGACGGTCGGGTCGCCATCGTTACCGGCTCGGGCCGAGGGATCGGGCGCGAGATCGCGCTCGAACTCGCGCGCAACGGAGCCAAGCTCGTGATCAACGACGCCGGCGTCGAGGTCGACGGGCGCGGTGGATCCGAAGATCCCGCCGCACAGGTCTGCAAGGAGATCGAGCAGCTCGGCGGCGAGGCCGTCCCGAACTATGGCGACGTTTCGAGCTTCGCCGAGGCCGAGGGCATCGTGAAGGCCGCGCTCGACGCCTTCGGGACCCTCGACATCCTGGTGAACAACGCGGGGATCCTGCGCGACCGCTCGCTCCTGAAGATGTCCGAAGAGGAGTACGACGCGGTCATCGCCGTCCATCAGAAAGGGACGTTCAACGTGACGCGCCACGCGGCGCCCGTCATGAAAGAGAAGGGCTACGGACGGATCATCAACATCACGTCCTCGGCCGGCCTGCGCGGCAACTTCGGCCAGACCAACTACGGCGGAGCGAAAGCCGCGATCGCGGGCATGACGCTGACGTGGGCGATCGAGTTGGGCAAGTACGGGATCACGGCCAACGCCTTCGCACCCAGCGGCGTCACGCGTATGACCACAGGCCTGCTCGCCGCCGACCCCGAGAAGATCCCACCCGAGATGAACCCCGCGCTGAACGCGCCCATGATCGCGTTCCTGGCATCCGAGGAAGCTGCGCACGTCAACGGTCAGGTTCTCGGCCGGCGTGGCTACACCTTCACGATCTTCCAGCAGTACGGGATCCGTTCGGGCATGTTCCAGCCGGGCGGCTGGACCGCCGAGCAGATCGCCGCGAACTTCGACACGATCCTCGGGCAGTACATGACCCCGCCGGGGATGGACATCAAGATCCGCAAGCCCGAGAAGGACGGCGAGAAGAGGGAGGGCTAGGGATGGCCGAGATCACCTACACCGAGGCCATCGACATCGCCGCGCCGCCCGAGTCGGTGTTCGACTACCGGCTCGACTTCACGACGCTGCCCGCCTACAACCCGCACGTGACCAACCTGCGCCGCACCGACCACGGATCCGAGCCGGGCCCCGGCGCGCAGTACCTGTTCGACCTGTCGCTGCCCGGCGCCCCCGGGCCGATGGAGACGCCGTTGCGCGTGCTCCAGGCCGATCGGCCGGGAACCGTCGTCATCGAGACCGGCCCCGACTTCATGGCGCTGGAGACCTGCCGGTTCTCGGCGACGCCGGACGGCACCCACGTCGGGTTCGAGACGACGCTGCGCTTCCCCGGCGACATAGACGAGGACTCCGCCAAGGCGATCGAAGCCTCGGGGCGCGAGCAGGCGCACATCGAGCTCGACCTGATGAAGAAGATCCTCGAGGGCTAGATGGGGCGACTCGACGGCAAGGTCGCGATCGTCACCGGCGCCGGACAAGGCATCGGGCGCGCCTACGCGCTGCGGTTCACCGCAGAGGGCGCGCGCGTCGCGGTCGCCGAGATCAACGAGGGGACCGGCAAGGCGGTCGCCGACGAATTGGGCGGCGACGCGATGTTCGTCCACGTCGACGTGAGCGACGAGGAGAGCACGCTGGCCATGGCCGCCGCGGTTCTCGCGCGTTTCGGGCGGATCGACGTCCTGATCAACAACGCCGCGATCTATTACGACCTCGACATGACCGACCATTCGGTGGCCTACCTCAAGAAGGTGCTCGATGTGAACATGCTGGGGCCGTGGCTGTGTGCGCGCGCGGTGGTCCCCCAGATGAAGGAGCAGGGCGACGGCGTCATCATCAACCAGTCATCCGGCGCCGCTTGGATGTACGCGATGGCCGGCTACGCGATGGCCAAGGACTCCGACGAGTTACCGGGCTTCCCGTACCCGCTCGCGAAGGCCGGCGTGAACGCGCTCACGCACTACATGGCCGCCGCGCTCGGCAAGTTCGGGATACGGGTGAACGCGATCGCGCCGGGCGTGACCATGACCGAAGCGACCGAGAAGCACGTGCCGGGATCCATGCGCGGCATGATCTCGATGATGGCGGCGCTCGGTCGGACGCTCGAGCCGGACGAGATCGCGGCCGCAGCGGTGTTCCTCGCGTCCGACGATGCGCGCGCGATCACCGGACAGGTCATCCCGGTCGATGCCGGCGTGACGATGCTGGGATGAGCCTCCCCGAAGGTGTCATCCCAGTCCCCGACGCGTACCGGCCTCCCTTCCACAAAGTGCTCGGCATCAAGGTGGGGCTCGGGGCCAACCGCGAAGGATACGCGTGGGTCGAGGTCGATAAAGAGGTCCACTACGGCGCGCGCTGGGCGCACGGCGGCATGGCGTGCGCGCTCGCCGACATCGCCAGCGGCGTCGCGATCGCGCAACGATTCGAGAACCCGATGGGCGCGATCGACGGCACCATCGAGATGAAGGTCAACTTCCTGCGCAAGGTCGTCGAGGGCGACTTCACGGCGTGCGCGCGCGTGATCCACGCGGGGAAACGGGTCGCCGTGACCGAGGTAGAGCTCACCAACCAAGGAACGCTGTGCGCCAAAGCCCTGGGGACTTTCATGCTGCATCCGGGGCAGCAGGTTCGCCGGGATGTTCCGGATGGCGCCGTCACGCCGGGATGAATCGGTAGCACCAACCACCATCACCCGCGCGTACGGGACAGGCCCCCATCCTTCGTCTCGATACGGCACGCCGTGACGAACCTGCCGTAGGTGGGGGAGGAGACCGCCCCCTAGAAGGGGAAAGCCGTCCCCACGATGACTGCGCGCAGATCCATCTCTCACGTGCGACACCTCCGGATCGCGACGATCCTCGGGGTCGCGCTCCTTCTATCGGCGAGCGTCTTCGCTCGGATGTCCGGTGCCGCTCTCGCTCCTCCGGAGATCACCGCGCCGGCAAGCGGCGGGATCACCGGAGCACAAGCCACCATCTCAGGCACGGCCGAGCCCGGCTCGACCGTGTCGGTGACGCGGACCGCCCCGACGCCCGGGACCCTCGGGACCGCCACGGCGAACCCACAGGGCGCCTGGAGCGTCGCCTCCACACTCGCCGATGGCAACCAGACCGTCTATGCGACCGCGGCCGGTGGTGGCGTCACGAGCGCACCGTCGGCGCTGGTCACGTTCACGGTCGACACGATCAAGCCATCCATCGGGATCACCTCTCCCGAAGACGACTACGTGTTCTCCCCCGGCGACCCTCCGGTCCTGACCGGAACGGCGTCGGACGACCGCGAACTCCTCAACGTCGTCCTCGAGTTCTGGATGCTGGGCCAGCGCGTGGACAAGGTCCAAGCCGAGTGCGCGTGTGAAGGCACCTCGTCGGACTGGAGCTACGAACCCGCTCTCGAGCCCGGCTCGTACGACGTGTTCGTCTGGTCCGTGGACATGGGGGCCAACTGGTCGCTCCGCGACCAGGTCTCGTACCACAACGCGGGCGGGAACCTCGGCTTCTCGGCGCCGGACCTCGGCGCCGAAGATCTGCTCGGTGAAGGCGAGCTGCCGATCCCAGCACTCGCCTCGCCCGACGATGGAAGCCTCGAGCCGGGCGCGGACGAGCCGATCGAGTTCTCCGGAACCACAGCGCCCGGAACCACCGTCCTGCTCGACGAGGAGATCACGGGCCTCGGCCGGCTCGGGACGGCGTACTCGAACCAGTCCACCGGCTCGTGGCACTTCGAGACGTGGCTACCGAGCGGCACCTACGGCGTCCGGGTCCAGGCGATGGACGAGAAGGGCAACGTCAGCTCTCCCTCGGAACTGATCGTGTTCGAGGTGGACGCCAACGCGCCGCTCCTCGCCGAACTGCCGACCGGCACCCAGTTCTTCCCTCCTACAGAGGCCACGGTCCTGTCCGGCGGCATCGAGGACAACCGAGCAACCGAGGCGGTCCTGCTGGAGTACTGGCAGGGGAACACGCTCGTCCTGCGTGACCTCGCGAACTGCGACTGTGGCGGCGTCTCCTCGACGTGGAGCCACAGCCCAGACTTGTGGCAGCCCGGCTACTACCACGTGATCGTGCACGCGATCGACGAGGCCGGGAACTGGTCCCCCGCCGAGACGATCAAGTTCGTACAAGCACAGCTCTAGGGAGAGCGTCACCGCACCGCCGTCGCCCGGCTCTCGAGCCGGGCGACGCGCATGTCAGGTTCGGACGAAGGCATGTACCTCGGTCACGTACGGGAACACGAAGCGCGGCACGCGCAACTGCTCGAAGCGCTCGGGCATCGCGCGCACTTCGTCGAGGACGCGCGCGCGCGCGTCATCCGGCAGCACGGCGATGAAGCTCGTGGACGCTACCCGCTCGACGAGTCCAGCGAGGTCCATCTGTTGGCCGTGCTCGAACTCGGTGGATCCGAGCGCGCGGAACAGCGCCGAGCCCTCGACCGGCGCGCGCCAGGCCTCCTCACGATGACGTGGGATCGTGCGCCCCTCGGCGCCCTCGTGCGGACGGATCACCTTGGTCAGATGCGCGACCCAGGCCGTTCGCTCATCCCGAACGTTCCAGATCAGAGCAAGCGCGCCACGGGGTCCGAGCACCCGCGCGATCTCGGCAAGCGCCGGCTCGTGATCGAACCAGTGGAAAGCCTGCGCAACGACCACGAGGTCGACACTCGCGTCGGGGAGCGGGATCTGCTCCGCCGTCCCGGCGAGGACGCCCACGCCGGGCAGCGCCTCCTGGAAGCGCGCGCGCATCCCCTCGACAGGCTCGACCGCGACGACGTCGAGCTCTCGCGCGACGAGCGAACGCGTGAACTTCCCCGTCCCCGCAGCCAGATCGAGCACGCGACCGCCGGGAGGGAGGGACGACACCACGTGATCGACGGCCTCGTCGGGGTAGCCCGGGCGCGCGCGCTCGTAGGCATCCGCCGCGATGTCGAAGCCGCGCGCAGCGGTCGGGTGCACTTCCTTCACGGGACGAGGATCGCCTTCCCGCGGACCTTCCGCTGCATCAGGTCGTTCAGCGCGTCGGCTGCTTCCTCGAACCGGTAGGTCTTCGACACGTGAGGCTTCACCGTGCCATCGGCCGCCCACCCCAACAGTTCCGCCATCAATTCCTTGTTCCGAGCCGGGTCGCGCATCGTGAACGCGCCCCAGAACACGCCGACGATCTGACACGACTTCAGCAGCACCAAGTTCAGCGGCAGCCTCGGGATGCCCGCGGTGAACCCCACGACCAGGAATCGGCCGTCCCATGCCATGCGGCGCAGCGCGGTCTCCGCGTACTCGCCCCCCACCGGGTCGTACACGACATCGATGCCGTCGGGGGCGACGTCCTTCAGGCGCGCGCGCAGGTCTTCGTTCGCGTAGTCGATCAACTCGTCGGCGCCGGCATCGGCGCAGACCTGGAGCTTCTCCTTGCTCGACGCCGCGGCGATCACGCGCGCGCCCAGTGCCTTGCCGATCTGCACGGCCGCCAAGCCGACACCTCCGGCCGCACCCAACACCAACAGCGACTCTCCCGGCTGGATGCGCGCGCGATCGCGAAGCGCGTAGTGGGAAGTCGCATACGTGAACACCAACCCTGCCGCTTCGGGGAAGTCCATCCCGTCGGGCATGGGGATGATCTGCATGGGTAGCACACGCGCCTGTTCCGCGAAACCGCCGCTGGATCCCGTGATCGCGATGACGCGCTTACCCCGCTCGATCCCGTCGACGCCACCGCCGACCGCGCGCACGATCCCGGCCACCTCACCGCCCGGCGAGAAGGGAAGCTCCGGCTTGAACTGGTACTGACCCTGGATCACCAGCGTGTCGGGGAAGTTCACCCCGGCAGCCTTCACGTCGATCACGACGGTGCCCGGCTCGGCCACTAGATCCGGCACGTCCTCGACGACCAGCGACTCGGGTGGCCCCAGTTCCTTGCACAGCACCGCGCGCATTCGTGCCTCCTTAGAAGTCGGTCCAGGTGACGTGCTTCAGTTCCGTGAACTCCTCGAGCCCCTGACGCCACTCGCGGCCGACGCCGGATTGCTTGTAGCCCCCCCACGAGCCCTCGAAGTTCATCATCCCGCCGTTGATGCCGACGAAGCCGGTGCGCAGCCGTCGTGCGATGGCCAGCGCGCGATCACGGTCCGGCGACATCACCGCGCCGCCGAGCCCGAAGATCGAGTCGTTCGCGATGCGCACGGCCTCGTCCTCGTCCTTGTAGCGGATCACGGCGAGCACGGGGCCGAAGATCTCCTCTTGCGCGATCGTCATGTCGTTGGTCACGTCCACGAACACGGTCGGCTCGTAGAAGAAACCGCGGTCGAGGTCGGGCGGACGCCGCCCGCCGGTCGCGATGCGCGCGCCGTCGGCGACGCCTCGCGCCACATAGGACTCGACGCGCGCGCGATGCTCCTCGCGGATCAACGGCCCGATGAACGTCGCGGGATCGCGCGGGTCGCCGACCTTGGTGCTCATACACGCCTCGACCACGGCGTCGACCATCGCGTCGTGCATCCGGTCGGGGACCAGCAGGCGCGTGGTACAGCCACAGCCTTGCCCCGCATGGATCATGCACGAGCCCATGAGGCGCATCGCGACGTCGGCAGGGTCGGCATCGTCGAGCACGAGCGCGACCGACTTCCCACCGAGCTCGAGCTGCACCTTCTTCACGGTGTCCATCGCGAGCTTGCCCACCGCCCGCCCGCCTGCCACCGAGCCGGTGAACGCGACCATGTCGACCGCCGGATGCGACGCGAGAACCTGGCCCACGTCCATCTCGCCGCCGCCGATCACGTTCACCACGCCCGGTGGGATGTCGGCCTCCTCGGCTGCGCGCGCGATCTCGAAGGCATCCAACGGGGTCCACGGCGAGGGCTTCAGCACGACCGTGTTGCCCATGGCCATCGGGGGAGCGACCTTCCAGCAGTTCACGAAGAACGGGTAGTTGAACGGCGTCATGCCCGTGATGACGCCGACCGGCTCGCGCACCGCCAGTGAGTGCACAGTGAACGGCGCCTCGCGGGGCGCGAGCTCTTCCTCCCACGGGAAGGACTCCGCCCAGTCGGCGGCCAGCTCGAACGCCTCGATCGACCAGGTTCCCTGCGCGCTCTTGGCGAGCGCCAGCGTCGCGCCGACCTCGTCGATAAGCAGTTCCCCGATCTCGCGCTTGCGCTGCGTCAGGATGCCGTGCATCCGGCGCATACCCTCCGCGCGCTCCTTCGGGCTCGTGCGCGGCCACGGGCCCTCGTGGAAGGCCGCGCGCGCAGCCTCGATCGCGCGCTCGGCGTCGACGATGTCGGGAACGGCTGCGGTCGCGATGGTCTCTCCGGTCGACGGGTTCAGCACCGCGCTGGTGCGATCGGAGTGAGGCTCGACCCACCGGCCGCCGATGAAGAAGCCGTCCACGTCGGGGTACACGTTGCCCATCTACAGTCCGATCAGTTGAGCGAGCCGCTCTCGATGGTACGACGCGTCGCCCATGAACGCCTCGAGCGACTTCACGCGGCGCGTGTACAGGTGCGTGTCGTGCTCCCAGGTGTAGCCGATGCCACCGTGGACCTGGATCGCATCGCCGGCTGCACGCGCGCACGCGTCCGACGCGAAGGATTTCGCCACCGACACGGCGGTGTCCGCTTCGAGTGCGTCGGTATCCACCGCCCAGCACGCGTACATCACGGCCGCGCGCGAGGCATCGACCTCGGTATGCATCTCGGCGAGCTTGTGCTTGATCGCCTGGAACCCGCCGATCGGGCGGCCGAACTGTTCGCGTTCCTTCGCGTACTGAACAGATATATCCACCGCCGCCTGCGCGACACCGATCATCTCGGCGCAGGTGGATGCGACCGCGTGGCGCCACGCGCGCGCGGCATCGCCGGGCAACGGCTCGGCAGGTGCGTCCTGGAAGGTGACCTCTCCGACCGCGCGCGTCAGGTCGTAGCCCTGTTGGGCACGAATCTCGAACCCTTCGTCGACGACGTACAGCCTGGTTGCTTCGCCGTCGCGTGCGGCGACCAGGAACGCATCGGCCGCCGGCGCATCGAGCACCACCCGCTTTGTTCCGGACAAGCGCGAGCCGCCGCCCATCGTCACGGCCTCGAGCCCGAACCCTTCCGGGGCATCAGCCCACGCGAGCGCCATGATCGCCTCGCCGCTCGCGATGGCGGGGAGCCACCTCCGCCGCTGCTCGCCGGAACCGTCACGTGCGATCGCCATCCCGCAGATCCCCACGCTGGACAGGAATGGCACCGGCGCGATCGCGCGCCCCAACTCGCCCAGCAGCAGCGCGAGCTCCATGAATCCCATGCCGACCCCGCCGACGTCCTCGCCGAACGGCATGCCCATCCATCCGAGGTGGGCCATCTGCTTCCACAGCGCGCGCGACCACCCCGACGGATCCTCGATGAACTCGCGGACGTGCGTCGTCGGGCACTGCTGCTCCAGGAATCGCCGCGCCTCGCGCTGCAGCTCCAGCTGCTCGTCTGTGAAGTCGAAGTCCATCTACGCCGTCCTCGGGGCCCAGACCTCGCCCCGCGGCAGCCCAAGGATGCGCTCGGCGATGATGTTCTTCTGGATCTCGGTCGAGCCGGCCGCGATCGTCTGCGCGAACGCCGACAGGTACCCGCGTTGCCACCGCCCCCCCTCGGTCGCGTCGGCGCCGTCGAGCATGCCGGCCGCGCCCTCCATCTGAAGGGCCAGCGTAGACATGCGCCGCACCATCTCGGACCAGTACAACTTGGCCATCGACGCCTCGAGCCCCGGCCTGCCGGTCCGCAGGATGCCGGTGACCATGCGATAGCCGATCGCGCGCATCACCTCGATCTCGGCGAAGCTCGCCGCGAGGCGCTCGCGGAACGCCGGGTGCTTCGACAGCGGGACGCCGTCGCGGGTGCGCGCGCGCGCGGCGTCGATCAGGTCGTTCAAGTAGTTGCGGAAGCGGATCTGGTGCGCGAGGAACGCGGGGCCGCGCTCGTGCGCGAGCGTCGTGTTCGCGTACATCCAGCCTTGGCCGGGCTCACCCACGATGTTCTCGGCCGGGACATCGACATCGGTCAGGAACACCTCGTTGAACTCGGACTCGCCGGTGATCTGGCGCATCGGACGTGGCTCGACCCCAGCAGACTTCATGTCGATGACCAGGTAGCTCAGACCCTTGTGCTTGGGAACGCTCGTGTCGGTGCGCACCAGGCACAGCATCCAGTCGGCGACATGGGCGTACGACGTCCACACCTTCTGGCCGTTGACGACGTAGCGATCGCCGTCGAGCACTGCTTTGGTCTGAACGTTCGCCAGGTCGGATCCCGCGTTCGGCTCGGAGAAGCCCTGGCACCAGATCTCGTCCATCGTGATGACCTTCGGCAGATAGCGAGCGCGCTGGGTGTCGTTCCCGTGGATGCGGATCGTCGGGCCGGCGAGGTTGATCCCGACGAAGTTGACGCTGATCTGGGGCGCGCGCGCCTTGGCCATCTCCTCGTGGAAGATCACCTGTTGCATCAAGGTCGCGCCACGGCCGCCGTACTCGGTCGGCCACGAGATCCCCGCGTACCCGCCCTCGGCCAGCTTGCGCTCCCAGGCCTTCGCCATCTGCACGCGCTGGTCGAGATCCTCGGGGCCGGCCGAGCCGAATCGCCGCCACTCGTCGGTGACATTGTCGGCGATCCACGCACGCACCTCGTCGCGGAACGCGAGCTCCTCGGGGCTTAGCGCGAGATCCATGGCCGCGCCATCCTACGCGGCGGCTCAGCCGTCGAGGAACTCGCGCGCGGTGCGGACCCAAAGCTCGGTCGCCAGGCGCAGCGACTCCTGATCGACGCGCTCGTCGTCCCCGTGGAACATCTGCGCGAAGTCGTTGAACGAGATCGTGTCCGACAGCATCCCGTAGCCGTAGCTCGTGATCCCCATCCGCCGGAAGTAGCGCGCGTCGGTCGCCCCGACGATCAGGAACGGCACCGTGACGGCCTCGGGGACGAGCGTCGCCGACACCTTCTGGAGCGTGTCCCACAGCGGGGTCTTCACCGGTGACGCGCTCGACGCGTCGTCGCTGAACGCCGCGATCTCGACCTCGTCGTACATCTCGCCCAGCGCCTCACGCAGTTGCGCGCGCACGTCGTCGTGCGAGTAGCCGGGCAGCGTCCGGATGTCGACCTGCAGCTCGACCGTGTCGGGGATGATGTTGGTCTTGACGCCGCCCTGGACCATGGTCGGCGCGAAGGTCGTGTGCGTCGCCGCCTCCAGCATGCGTCCGATCCCAACGGGCAGCCCGTCGATCAACCCATCGAGCTGATCGCCGTCCAGGAGCAGCTTCTGCAGCTCGGGGTCGAAGCTCATCGAGTCGACGAAGCTGCGCCAGATCTCGTGGATCTCGGTCTTGGGCCGGTAGGCGTGCAGCCGACGAACGACCTCCGCCGCCTTCACGAGCGCGTTGTCGGTCTTGTAGGGCATGGACGCGTGTCCGGGCGTGCCCTTCACGCGGATCAGGCACCAGTAGGTGCCCTTCTCACCCACCGACACCGCGAGTTTGGGGCCGCCTGGCGTCTCGAGCGGGAAGCGCATCCCGCCGAACTCGGTGATGACGTAGTCACAGCGTACGGCGTCGGCTTCGTTCTCGGTCAGCCACTTCGCGCCCCAGGTCCCGAGGGCTTCCTCATCCGCCACACCCAGAAAGATCAACGTGCCTTTCGGCTTGAAGCCCGAGCGCGCGAGCTCCTTGAACGCAACGGCCATCGACGAGGTCGTGTTCAGCATGTCGACCGCGCCCCGACCCCACACGACGCCATCGACGAGCTCGCCCCCGAACGGGTCGCGTTGCCACCCATCGGGATTCACCGGCACGACGTCGATGTGCCCCATGAGCATCAGGCTCGGCGCGCTCGGGTTCGAGCCCTCGATGCGCGCGATCACGCTGCCTCGGCCCGGTTGCGGCTCGTACCGCTGGAAGTCGAGCCCGGTGCCCTCCATGTACGAAACCAGCGTGTCGACGCTGCGGATCTCCTCACCGGAGGAGACGGTGCCGTCGTTCACGCACTTGTTGCGGATCAACGTCTGGAGGAGCTCGGTCGTCTCCGCGGTGAGGTCACCCATGGACCGAGCCTACTACCTGACACCAGGCAGGAGTCGCGCCGCCCACCGCGAATCCAGGGCCGAAGTCCATTCGAGGGAGGAACCGTGCGTCGAGCACTCGGCATCGTTGTCGTCCTTGTCTGTGCGTTGCAGATCCTGCCGGCGCTGGCCGGTCCCGTGGTCGGAGTGGGCGAAGCCGGGCCGGATTGCTCACCCGAGGCGACCTCGTCGCTCGCATACGGTTGTGAGAACCTTCAGATCGCCGTCAACGTCGATGGCGCTCTTCTCGACGCCACGTTGTTCGTTCCGAACTCTGCCACCGCCGAGGACCCGGCCCCGGCGATCTTGATGACCCACGGGTACGGCGGTTGGCATCGCAGCGCCGGCGACATCGCGAGCGCCGCGCGGCTCGCGTCCCGGGGATACGTCGTCCTGTCGTTCACGTCGCGAGGCTTCGGGCGTTCCGAGGGTAACGTTCAGCTCCAAGCTCCCGAATGGGAAGTGCGAGACGCTTTCGATCTCATCGCATGGCTGGCGGATCCGGGGAACACCGGCGGGCGCGTCCTGCTGGACGGTCCGGGCGACCCGCGGCTCGGGATGTTCGGAGGCTCATACGCAGGCGGGATCCAGCTCCTCGTGGCCGCCGGGGACCAGGCGGGGCTGCTCGATGCGATCACCCCGCAGGTCACCTGGAACGACCTGCGTTACTCGCTCGCACCCAACGGTGCCACCCATCACGCCTGGATCGATCTGCTGTTCGTGTCGGGCAAGTACAGCGGTCACTTCGGCCCGCTCGGTTCTGCACCGCCTCCGGTCGTGTCCACCGACGGTGTGCCCGTCGATCAGGACATCCAGGTCTTGACCTCGTACGTGGCGAACGACAACGTCGAGATGCCCGTCGCCTACTCGGACGGCTCGACCAGCACGTATGAGTACCTGGCCCGGCGATCCGTCACCAACGACGCTGCGGCGATCACGGCTCCGACCCTGCTGATCCAGGGACAGCACGATTCGCTGTTCACGGTGACGGAAGCGCTGCGCACGTTCGACCTGATCTCGAGCCGCGACAAGAAGCTCGTCGTGTTCAGCGGCGGTCATGGGTACGCCGACCTCGAAGGTGAGCGCGCGATGATCAACGACCGCGTCGACTCCTGGTTCGACCGGCACCTCGGGGAGGACCCCGAGACCGACACCGGACCCCAGATCGAGACGTGGCGCCCCTGGGTCGACGGCGCGAACTTCGCCGCCGCGACGCCCGCCGAGGCGCTCGCGCCGGCGGCGCTCGACGGTCCTGCGAGCGCGACCCTCGTGAACCTGGTCGCCCCGACGGCGTCCAGCGAGACCACCAACTTCCAGCAGCAGACCAACAGCGAAGCCGTGGAGCTGCTGCCGGGAGTCGCCGACAACTGGTGGACGACGTCCACGGCCCAGGACACCTACCTGTTCGGCGCACCGCAGGTCCGCTTCCACCTCGAGGCTGCCGCGCCGGAGGCCATTGTGTTCGTGAGGCTCTGGGACACGAGCGAGCCGGAGTGGCAGCTGATCCATCGCCTGGTGGCACCAGTGCGCGCGCGCGGCACGTCGGCGGAGTTCTGCGAGGGTTACTTGCCCGAGCCGCTGGATCCGGCCGCCTCGGTCGATGCCGACGTCTGCGTAGATCTCCCGGCCCTCACGTACCTGGTTCCGGCCGGTGGGAGCCTCGCGGTCACGATCGGCACCACGAACGTGACCCACATGGGCAGCCGGATCCCGGGTCCGTACGACGTCAGCGACGTGGCGTTGGAGCTTCCGATCGTCCCCGCGTTCTAAGGCTTCAGCACGAGCCCCATCGAGATCGCGTCCCAGGCCTCACCGCTTCGCCGGCGGTACTGCTTGGGATGGTAGCCCTCGCGCGAGAAGCCGAGCCTCTCGTACAGCGCGATCGCGGCCTCGTTGTGCGGCCAGACGTGGAGGAACATCTTGTCGAGGTCCTGGGAACGAGCGCGCTCGATCGCAGCCTCCATCAACGCGCGGCCTATCCCTTTGCCGCGGTGCCCATCACGGATCGCCATACCGAGCTCGGCTCGGCCCCGCGAGACCCGATATGAGAGCTCGCCGACGACCAGGCCGTTGACCTCAGCGACCAGCAAGACGCCGTCGGGAGAGCGGATCGTTTCGAGCCGGCCGGTCCGGTGATGGTCTCGGTCGACGGGTAGTTCGCCGCCGATCCACCGGCCCTCCGCTGCGACCGACTCGTAGACATCGAGGATCTCGTCGACGTCTGCCTCGACCGCATCCCGCACGATCACGTCCCTCATAGCCTGGAGCCTACGTTCTCGGACCGGCGCGACGATCGTCCTTCTTCATCCGGACGGGAGACCGCTACGCGGGTCGGAACACAGGGAGGAACACGCTTCCCTCATCCCGCTGCTCTTCGCGGAACGACACTTGCACCGGCATCCCGCAGCGGACCGCGTCCGGCTCGATCCCTTCGATGTTCGAGGTCATGCGGACCCCTTCGTCGAGCTCGATGATCGCGATCACGTACGGCACGCGGTCGCGGAACGGGGGCAGATCGTTCTGATGGATGGTCGTGAAGGTGTAGATCGTGCCCAGACCGGATGCTTCCTTCCAGGCGGTGTCGGTCGACCAGCAGCGCGGGCAGTGCGCACGCGGGTAGAAGAAGTCGCGGTCGCACGCGTTGCAGTGCTTGATCAGCAGCTTCCCTTGCGCGGTTGCGTCCCAGTACTCCTGGGTCTCGAGGTCGGACACCGGCAAGTGCCACATCGCCGTGCGCGGCATCTGGGGCATGGCTAGTCGACCCCCAGGATCAGCGTGCCGGTGCTCGAGAACCAGCCGCCGGTACCGTTGACGGCTGCCAGTTTCGCGTCACGGACCTGGCGCCCCTCGGCCTCGCCGCGCAACTGCCGCACCGCCTCGATGATCAGGAAGATGCCGCGCATCCCGGGGTGGTTCGACGACAGGCCGCCGCCGTCGGTGTTGGTCGGCAGGTCGCCGTCGATCGTCAGACGCCCGCCTTCCACGAACCGGCCCCCTTCGCCCTTCGGGCAGAAGCCGAGTGCTTCCAGCGTCAGCAGCACCGTGATCGTGAATGAGTCGTAGACCTCGCACACGTCGATCTCGCTTGGGTCCACACCGGCCATGCCGAACGCGCGCGCGGCGCTGCGCGCGGCCGGGGATTCGGTGAAGTCCTCCCACTCGCTCATCGTGTGGTGACTCGTCGCCTCGCCGGCGCCGAGGATCCAGACAGGCTTGTTCGGCAGATCCTTGACGCGGCCTTCCGCGACCAGCACCACCGCACCACCGCCGTCCGAACGGATGCAGCAGTCGAACTTGTGCAGCGGCGACGCCATCAGGCGCGACGACAGCACGTCCTCGACACTCAGGTCGTCGCGGTACATCGCAAGCGGATTACGCTTGGCGTTGGCGCGCGCCTGCACTGCGATCTCGGCCAGTTGTTCGGAGGTCGTCCCGAACTCGTGCATGTGCCGGGTGGCAGCCATGGCGTGCCGCCCGATCACGGTATGACCGTAGGCGGACTCGAACTGTGCCGGACCGCGCGCGTCGATGGCGACGTTGGCGCTGCGGATCTTGCGTTTCAGGTCCGAGCGCGACGTGGTCGCGTAGTCCAGCAGCGCGACATCGCACAACCCGGCCTCGATCGCGCCGATCGCATGGTGGACGAAGAACTCCCAGGTCGAGCCGCCGACCTGGGTGCCGTCCACATAGCCGGGCCGCAAGCCCAGGTACTCCCCCAGCACCAGCGGGTGCATCAGGTCGGCGCCGCACGAGAACAGGCCGTCGACGTCCGAAGGCCCGAGCCCGGCGTCGGCTAGCGCCTTCGCGGCGGCTTCCTGGTGGAGCTGCCAGTGCGTGGCGTCGGGGACGTCGCCGAAGCGGGACTCGGCGACGCCTGCGATCACGACCTTGCGCCGGGGCACGGCGCGAACGCTATCGGCGCGCGCGAAGTTGTTCAACACCGAACCCCTGGGGCCAAACTGTTCCTCGATGGCCACCAACGGGTCGGGACTGCGGATGCGCGAGGTTTGCGCGCGCACCGGCCTGTCCCGCTCGACCATCCACCACTACATCCGTGAGGGGATCCTGCCGAAGCCGGTCAAGACCGGCCGGAATACCGCGCTCTACGACGAGGACTTCGTACGGCGCGCGCGCCTGGTGCGTGCCCTGCAGGCCAAGACGCACATGCCCCTCGCCGAGATCCGGCACACGCTCAACGGCCTCAGCGACGCCGCCGTCGAGACGGTCGACGTCGACCGGGTCGCCGACGTCACGCGCTCGATCGCCGACACCCTGCGGTTCGCGGCCGAGGAGGAGGTCTCTCGATCCGAGCTGTTGAAGCGCGCGCGGTTGAAGCCGGCCGAGCTCGACGGCCTCGCCGCGGTCAAGCTGATCGACCCCATCAAGCGCGGCTCGCAGACCTGGTACTCCCCGCTGGACGTGCAGATCGTTCTGGCGCTCGTGCGCATCCGGGAAGCGGGCGCGACGGTCGAGCGCGGGTTCGGCGGCTCGCCCCAGATCATCAAGGCATACCGCCACCACCTGACCGAGCTGGCGCGCACCGAGGCCCAAGAGATGGTGCGTATGATGCGCTCGCTCGCCGAGATCGACGTGGACACCTTCGTCGCGCAAGCGGTCGAGCCGCTGGGCGACCTGGTCGCCGCGATGCATCGCAAGGCGCTGGTCGAGGCCGTGAGCGAGCTCACCGACGGAAGGAAGGGCTAGAGACATGGGAGCATTCGACGGGAAGGTCGCGGTCGTCACCGGCGCGGCGCGCGGGATCGGCCGGGCCGAGGCGACGCTGCTGGCATCCGAGGGCGCGAGCGTCGTCGTCAACGACGTCGGTGGCTCGTGGGACGGCACCGGCACCGACGACCGTCCGGCCCAGCAGGTCGTGGACGAGATCACCGCGGGGGGAGGCACCGCCTCGGCGAACTACGACGACATCTCGTCCTGGGACGGCGCCAAGGCCCTGATCGATCAGGCGGTCGAGACCCACGGGAAGCTCGACACGCTCATCAACAACGCCGGGATCCTGCGCGACCGCGTCATCGTGAACATGACCGAGGACGACTGGGACTCAGTCGTGCGCGTGCACATGAAAGGGCACGCCGCGACCATGCATCACGCCGCAAACCACTGGCGCGCGCGCTCGAAAGCCGGCGAGCAAGTATCCGCGCACATCGTGAACACCGCCTCGGAGTCCGGCTTCTTCGGAAACGCCGGTCAGCTGAACTACGCGGCGGCCAAGGCCGGCATCGCCGCGATGACGATGGTGGCCGCGCGCGAGTTGAAGCGATACGGCGTGACCGCGAACTGCATCGCGCCGCGCGCGCGCACCCGCATGATCACCGAGACCTTCGGCGACACCCTGATGGCCGCGCCCGAGGGCGAAGGCGCCTTCGATCAGTTCGCGCCCGAGAACGTGGCGCCGCTGGTGGCATTCCTGGCCGGCGACAGGGCGTCGCACATCAGCGGCCAGGCCTTCGTCGTGTTCGGTGGGACCGTAATCCTGCAGCGGCCCTGGACCGGCTCGAACCAGATCGACAAGGACGGCCGGTGGTCCCTGGACGAGCTCGCCGGCAACGTCGACAAGCTGTTCGACGGCGGTCCGAGCACGCTGGACTAGGCTTGGAGGTCGTGGGCGACCGTCGATCGGGTTACGTAAGCGAGCGCGAAACGCTCGACGAGGCACGCCTGCGCGCGCACCACGCCGACCTGCTGAAGCGAACCGTCGAGGTCTGCTGGGAATCGTCGGAGTTCTACCGGGCCAAGCTCGAAGAAGGTGGCGTGAAACCCGGCGATGTCACAGGCCTGGACGCGCTGGCGCGCATCCCCGTCACGACGAAGAAAGAGGCCCAGGGCGCACGAGTCGGGCTCGGCACCTTCCCGTTGCACCAGGCGCGCCGCATCTTCGTCTCCCCCGGGCCGCATTTCTACGCCTCACAGCGCCGGACCGATCCGCCGCCCGAGCGCGGCAAGACCCCGATGGCGTTCGCCTTCACGGCGATGGGGTTCCGCGAGAACGACATCGTCCTCAACACGTTCTCGTACCATCTGTCGCCCGGAGGGTTCGGATTCGACGACCAGCTGAGCGCGCACGGCTGTGCCGTCGTCCCCGCAGGACCGACCGGCACCGAGACCCAGGTCGAGATCCTCAAGGAACTCCCGGTCGCCGGCTTCGTCGGCACACCGACGTTCCTGAAGCTGCTGTGCGACAAGGCGGCTGAACTCGGGGTCGAGCCCGCGCGCGACTGGCACCTCGAGGTCGCCTTCGTCACCGCGGAACGCCTGACAGAAGGCGTGCGAGCGTCGCTCGAGGAGCGCACCGGCGCGATGGTCCGCCAGATCTACGGCTCGGCCGACGGCCTGCTGCCCGCGTACGAGTGCTGGGCGAACACGGGTATGCACCTGCATCCCGACCAGATCGTAGAGGTGCTCGATCCACAGACGCGCGAACCCGTCCCGGCCGGCACGCCGGGTGAGGTCGTCGCGACGCTGGCCAACCCGAACCGCCCATTGTTGCGGTTCGTCAACGGCGACCTCGTCGTGCTTCGTGACGACCCGTGCCCGTGCGGGCGGACCGGTGAGCGCATCGCGCGCGTGGCCGGCCGGGTGGATGAAGCCACGAAGGTGCGCGGCATGTTCGTCTACCCCGACCAGGTCGCCCAGGTCATGACCCGGCACCCGGAGGCGCGACGCTGGCAGGCGGTGGTCGACAAAGAAGCCGATGGAACCGACGACCTGACGCTCCTGGTCGAGGGAACCGTGGACCCCGGCCGGCTCGCGTCCGATCTTCGCGACGCGATCCGCGTGCGCGCCGATGTCCAGATAGTCGAGCCGGGCACCATCCCCGAGGGCGCGAATCGGCTCGACGATCGCCGGAGCTACGAATGAACTTCGCCTTCACGCCCGAGCAGGACGCGTTGCGCGCGGAGGCTCGCCGGTTCCTGTCCGAGCACGTGGATGTGCGCGCGCAGATCCGGCAAGCCGGTGCCCACGACCCCGTCCTGTGGAAGCGGCTGGGTAAGTTGGGATGGCTCGGCGCTCTCGTTCCCGAAGAGCACGGCGGCGCCGGGATGTCCCTCGTGGACGCGTGCGTCCTGTTCGAAGAGAACGGACGCGCGCTGCTGCCCGGACCGTTCCTGCTGCATGCGATCGCCGCCCAGGCGATCGCCAGGTGCGGCGGTGACGCCCTGTTGCCCGATCTCATCTCCGGCTCGAAGATCGCCGCGTTCTGGCTGGCGTACGAGACCACCGTCGATGCGGGAGCCATCGAAGGACGGGCCCTGCTGATTCCGGACGCTGGCATCGCGCACCTTCTGGTGCTCGGGCTGAAAGATCGCTCTATGGTCGTGGTGCCGGCGGGCTCGTTCGCCGCAACCGAGGCCGACACCGCCGACCTGACCCGACCGCGCTCGGACGTGGCGTTCGACGGTCCGACAGAACCGCTGCCCACGCCGGACGTGGCCGGCTCGAGTGTGCGCGCGAGCGTCGCGATCGCCGCGGAGTCCGTCGGTGGCGCGCGCGCGGCCCTGGACATGGCCGTCGCATACGCGCACGAGCGCACACAGTTCGGCAAGCCGATCGGCTCGTTCCAAGCGATCAAGCACAAGGCCGCGGACATGCTGCGTGCGGTCGAGGCTGCGCGCCTAGCCGTCTACTACGCGGCGTGGGCGATCGATGCCGGCGATCCCTCGCATGCCGTCGCCACGGCTCACGCCAAGGTCGCCGCGAACGAGGCGTTCCTGCTGTGCGCGAAGGAGAGCATCCAGATCCACGGCGGGATCGGCGTGACGTGGGAGCACGACGCGCACCTGTTCTACCGGCGCGCGCTCGCGAACGCGACGATGTTCGGCGAGTCGGCGGTCAACCGCGATCGCATCGCCCTGGCCGCGATCGGCGAGGTGTCATGAACACGCCCCCGCTGCCACAGCCCGATCCCGACACCGCGTTCTTCTGGGAAGGAGCCGCGCAGCGGAAGCTTATGATCCTGCGATGCGACGCATGCGGACGCTACGTGCATTACCCGCGCCCCGCCTGCAACCGGTGCGGCGCGACGACGCTCACGCCGACGGAGGTGAGCGGGCGCGGCACCGTGCACTCCTACACCATCACCCACCGCTCCGTCCCCGGCTACGAGGCACCCTTCGCCGTCGTGCTGGTCGAGCTCGAAGAGCAACCGGGCTTGCGCATGGTGTCGCAAGTGACCGACGTCGAGCCGGACATGATCAGGATCGGGATGCCCGTCGAGGTGCACTTCAGGCCGGTCGCCGAAGACGTCTGGCTCCCGATGTTCCGGAAGGCGCCGGCATGAGGGACGTCGCCATCGCGGGCGTCGGCTATTCCGCGGTCGCGCGCGCGCTCGATCGCACGGCCGGCTCGCTCACGATCGAAGGGGTTCGGAACGCGATCGCCGATGCCGGGATCGAGCCGCAAGACATCGACGGCATCGCGACCTATCCCGCGAGCGGCGACTCGGTTCCCTGCTTCTACGTCGCCGACGTATTGGGGCTGCAGCGGCTGGACTGGTTCGAAGACCTCGCCGGTTGGATGCCGGCGGCGATCTCGCCGGTGATCGCCGCCTCGCAGGCGGTCGCGCGCGGCGACTGCGAGGTAGCCGTGGCCTTCCGCGGTGTGAAGCGGAACCGCGACCGGCCCCCGGGTATGGGGTTCGACAAGCGCGTCGGCGGGGACATGCAGTTCCGCGCGCCGTTCGGTGACCCGATGACGAGCCAGTGGCTCGCGATGTGGGCAACCCGTCACATGCACGAGCACGCAACGACACAGGAGCACCTGGGGCACGTCGCCGTCACTTTCCGCTCCCACGCCGCGAAGAACCCGCACGCGCCCCTGCGCGACCCGATCACGCTCGACGACTACCTCGCGAGTCAGATCGTCACCACGCCGTTCCGGATCCTCGACTGCGACTTCCCCGTCGACGGCGCCGGAGCCGTCGTCATCACCAGCCTCGAGCGCGCGCGCGACCTGCCGAAGCCCCCCGCGGTCGTGCGCGCCGGCGTCTTCGCCACCGGACCGAGGCCCGACTGGGATCAGTGGGAGGACCTCACCTCGATGGCCTCCCGGTTCGCCGCCGAGCGCCTCTGGGAACGATCCGGGATGCGCGCGGCCGATCTGGACGTGGCGCAGGTGTACGACGGATTCTCGTGGCTCGCGCTGTGCTGGCTCGAGGATCTGGGGATCTGCGCCAAGGGTGAAGGCGGTCCGTTCTTCGCCGAGGGGAAGGCCTCCCTTGGGGGTCACCTGCCGGTGAACACGCACGGCGGGAGCCTCTCGGGGGGACGCCTGCATGGGATCAGCCACGTCATCGAGTGTGTGGAGCAACTGCGCGGGACCTGCGGGGAACGTCAGGTCCCGCGGGCCGAGGTCGGGGTGGTCACCGCCGGGGGCGGCACGATGGCCGGAGCCCTGCTGTTATCGACCGATGGGTGAGGGTTCGTCCTGGCAGGAGCCGGCTTCGTCCTGTTGAATCTATATCGAGAGAAGGAGCCTTCCTTGACCCCCAGACCCCGGCGCCTCATCGGATCCCTCGCCGTCGCTGCGCTGACCGCGGTGGCGTGCGGCGCGCGCGTCGACCCCCTCGACCTCCAGGCGTTCGGCCCCCCCGCGAACCCGAGCGCGTCCCCCACAGATCCGTCGGCGCCGCTCCCCGGCGGCTCGCTTCCGCCCGGCGTCCAACCGATCGCCACGACCACTGCCACCGCGACGGGTGCACCGACGACCGCGCCCATCCTGCCCAACTGCAGCGGCGGAGCGAGCGACAGAGGCGTGACCAAGGACACGATCAAGCTCGGCCTGATCGCCTCGATGACCGGTCCATTGCCCGGCCAGTTCGACGCGGCCGTCGAAGCCGTGGATGTTCATTTCAAGCTGATCAACGACGCAGGCGGAATCTGCGGCCGTCGCGTCCAGCTGCTCATCCGCGACGACTCGGGCGACGGGAACCGGAACAAGTCGATCGCCGAGGAGATGGCGAAGGAAGGGATCTTCGCCTTCGTGGGCAGCCATTCGGCGCCCGACGACAGCGGCATAGCCGTGGTCTCGAGACGCGAGAAGATCCCCGACATCGGGTTCCCGCTCACCTGGGAACGCGCGGAGAACCCGTACACGTTCGGTGTGCCGGGCCAGCTGCAACGCGAAACCATCGGAGAGGGCGCAGCGGGCTCGAAGTACCTGAACAAGAACCTCGGCGTCGAACAGATCGCGATCTTCTGGCTGAAGGAGAGCGAGGTCTCGATCATCAACGCCTGGGGCTTCGAGTCGGCGATGCAGAAAACATCGGGTGGGAAGCTCACCATCTGTCATGAGCAGCCCGCCGGCGTGCTCGACAACAACTACACCAACTACGTGGTGGCGATGAAGGGGAACTGCGATCCCAAGCGCACCGCGGTGTACACGACGATGGAGAACAACGCCAACATCAAGCTCGCGATCGCGATGCGTGACCAGGGATTCAAGCCGCGTGCGTACGTGCCCACCTTCAGCTCGTACCTGCCCTCGTTCATCGAAGACTCGGACGGCGCCGCGGAAGGCGCCTACATGGCGATGCCCCAGATCCCGTTCGAGCGGCTCGAACAGCCGCAGAGCGAATGGACGCCGGGGACGTATGAGCTGAAGCGCTACGTCGACACGCTGAACCACTACAACCCCCGGCACAAGGTTCCCGGGTCCTGGGGTGGACCCGCCTGGGCGTCGGCGGCGTTGTTCGTCGAGGTCGCCACCAGATGCGGTGCCAAACTGACGCGCGCGTGCGTGCTGCACGAGCTCGAGACCATGGAGCCGTTCTCGGCCAACGGCTTCGTCGTCCCGACGCGCCCCGGCGACCACCGCATCTACACCGCCGACCTGATCGTGCGGGTGCAGAACGGCCGCTTCGTCGAGATCCCCCCAGGCGACAACACCGCGCCGAAGGGGGCCCCTGACTTCTGGGACGACAGCACGCTGTTCAACTGGCAGATCTACATGTGCAGTCATCCGAACCAGTTCCCGAACATGGACGAGAAACGAAGATTGTTGACCCGTTGTTAGGCATACCGGGACGAACAGGCACGGATGCCCCGTACCCGGAACCACGGGCGTATCGTTGGTGGATCGAAGGGTGAGATGAAGCACAGGAGAAGGCTGACGGCGGGAGCCGCCGCGACGGGCGCGCTCTTGCTGATCCTCGCGCCCTTCGCCGGTCGAGCCGGCGCCGCAGAGGCGCCCCTCGCGATCTACGACTCGCGCGGGATCGGCCAGGGGCTCGTGTTCACGTTCGCCGTCAAGCCCAGCATCTTCGACCCCCTGCTGCAGTTCGGGAGCCACTACACCCAAACAACCTTCAGTTCCCAGGGCGGCGGCCTCGCGCAGTCGCTGGCCGCACCCGCCTTCCCCGGCACGTTCGCGATCGGCGCGGTCTCGGGCGCCACTGGCTGCGGCGGCCTCAAGGGGTGGGTCGAGGCACGGTATCCACCGACGGCGAGCTGCAAGACCGAACAACGTGACGGGCTGTTCTCGGTACCGCGCTCGTCGATCGGCGAGGGATTCAACCAGCCCGCGCTCGACGACGCGATCAACATGATCTTGGATCGCGTCCAGGCCGAGGGCGGAACGATGCACGTGACTGCCGGCCTGGGTGAGGGGACCGCGCGCATCGTCACGACCGGCATCGGGCTGAACACCGATGCCAACGCGCCGGTGATCGAGGTCGGGCAGATGCTCGTCGAACAAGGCGGAGCTTTGGTGGGCTCGACGGTGGGACACACGACAAGGATCACGGCGAAGGACGTCTCGCTCCTGGGCGGCATCATCCACATCGGGGCGATCACCTCGCACGCGAGCGCGTCATCCGACGGCGTGGCCGGCGTCGCGGACGCCAGCATGACCTTCACGGATGTCAACGTCGATGTCGGCGGCGACCGTCACCGCGCAACCATCGACAACGAAGGCGTCCACGTCGACGACCCCGCGCTCGACCGCGATCAGCGCCTGGGGCTGGAGGAGGAGCTCAACGACGCCCTCCTGCAGGCAGGCATCACGATCACCGCGTCCACGCCGACCGAGCTTACCGAGGGTCCCTCGGCGGAAGCATCGGTCGGGGGTTTGGTGCTGAGTTTCCGGGCGACGATCCCGTCGGTCACCGTGCCCAGCGAGCTCGCGGGCGTCTACGGCGACCTCATCGCGCAGATCCCGACCAGGTGCGTGCGCGAGATCACCCACGACGAGCCGCCCGACCAGCTCGCGCCGATCACCGACAACATCCCCGAGGTGCCGCTGTGCTTCGGAGCCGGCGTCATCCCCGGTGGCGGGAGCGCGCCCGCCCTGTCGCTGACCCTGGCGAGCGCGCAAGCGATCGCCGTCGGACTGCCCCAGCTCCCCGGGGCCGGCAACGGAGGCTTCGACCCACCCACGGGCACGCCTCCGCCGGTCGGTGGCATCGACATACCCCCCGCGCCGTTGGGACCCGGCGACCCGCTCGCACCGGGATCGACGCCGCCGACCGACTCCCCCGAAAGCCCGGTCCAGCGGTTCGGCCTCGTCGCGCCTATGCCTGCCGCGGCGCTCCTGTGGAGCGGGGCCGTCCTTCTCGTCCTTGCGGTCGGCAATGCGCTGGGTCCATCCTTACGCCATGCCGGACAGCGCTGAGGTCGCCGAGGAGGCTGCGGAACACACGCAGACCTCCCCCCGGGACGAACCGCGATCCGGCGCGAAGGCCGATCGCTCGATGAAGGCGCGAGCAGCTCTGCGCGCAACCGGCTCGTGGGTGGTGCAGAACAACCGCACGCTCATCCCGGTCGTCTTGCTGATCATGGGCATCGTGTTCGTGACGCTGGGCTGGTACGGCGCCGCCTACACCAACATCATCACCGAGCAGGTCCCCTACCTCATCTCGGGCGGACTGTTGGGGCTCGGGCTGATCATCGTCGCAGGATTCATGGCGTCATCTGCCATGCTCGAGCGTCGCTCCGAGGAGTTGCGCCGCGACCTCTTGAGCGCGCTCGCCGAAGGCATCCACGTGAACGGAAGCGCACCGAGCGCCGGCTCGAAGGAGACCACGGCAGCGGCGGCGACGAAGGTATTCGTCCTCGAGGGTGGACACAGCTACCACCTCGCTGGGTGCCCCATCCTGGAAGGGAAAGACGGGATCTCCGAGCGCGAGCCGCGCGCGGCCGCGCGCGCCGGCTTCGCCATGTGCAAGCTCTGCGGTCCCGAGTAGCGCAGGAGTCCGGGGGCACCCCATGGACATCTTCATCACGACCCTGATCCTCGGCATCGTCAGCGGGAGCGTCTACGCGCTCGCAGCCGTTGGCATCGTCCTGACCTACAAGACCTCGGGGATCCTGAACTTCGGCTACGGCGCGCTCGCAGTGTTCACGACCTACATCCACTGGCAATTCATCACGCAGTGGGGCTTCCCGCTGTGGACGAGCGCGCTCGTCGTGCTGGTGGTGATCGCGCCGCTGCTGGGCGTGTTCCTTGACACGCAACTCTTCAGACGGATCGAAGGACAACCTCCGATCATCGGCGTCATCGCCACGGTCGGCTTGTTCGTGCTCCTGCGGGGCATCGTCGATCTGGTCTGGAAGAGCGAGACCAAGTCCGTGCCGTCGCTGTTCCCCGGCGGATCCATCGGGATCCCCGGTGGCGCGAACATCAGCTACGACCAGCTCGGGGTCCTGGTGGTCGCGGCCGTCGCCGCCGGCGGGCTCGGAGCGATGTTGCGCTACACCACGATCGGCATCGCGTTCCGTGCGGTCGTGAACAATCGTCCCGTCGCCGGTCTCATGGCGATTAACACCGGGTTCATGTCGGGCCTCGCGTGGGCGCTCGGGACGGCCTTCGCGGCGCTCGTCGGGATCTTGCTCACACCCCGGACGCTGCTGGACCCCAACAACCTCCCTCCCGTCATCATCGCGTTCGTTCTCGGCGCGGCCGTAGTGGGGTACCTGCGGAGCCTGCCGCTCGCCTACCTCGGCGGCATGATCATCGGGGTCATCCAGGCAGTGTTCATCCAGTACGGGGGGACGATCGCCGATGCACTCCCGGACATCGACGTGCTGCGACGGCTGGTCGGCAAGATCCCTGACGCCGCGCCGTTCCTGCTCATCACCATCGCGGTCCTGGTCGCACCGCGCGCGCTCCGCGTCGGCGGTCTGGGCGCCAGCTTCGTCGTGCAGACCCGCGAGGTCACCGAGCGCGCCTCGCCCAGGGCTCGCCTGGTGGGCGCGGCGACGGTGTTCGGGTTCCTCGCGCTGGTACCGGTCATCTTCGGCGGAACGCTCGGCTCGCTGATCATCTCGTTCACCGCGGCGATCGTGTTCGTGTCGCTGGTGATCCTCACCGGCTACTCGGGGCAGATCTCGCTCGGTCACACCGCGTTCATGGGGATCGCGGTGTTCACCGCCGCGCATCTGGTGGCGGATCTTGGACTGTCGATCTGGCTCGCCTTCCCTCTCGGGGTCGCCGCCGGGGCCGGCGCCGGTGCGCTGATCGGACTGGTGTCCGTTCGGCTCCACGGGCTGTTCCTCGCGCTGATGACGCTGGCTTTCGCATTCATGGCGCAGTCGTTGTTCTTCGATGACCGAGGGATATCCGGCGGTGAGGGCGGCATCCCGGTCCCGCGGCCCACCGGTTTCACCAGCGAGACCGGCCTGTACTACCTCGCCCTTATCGCACTGGCTGCCTCGGCCCTGCTGGCGGTCAACCTCCGGACCGGACGCACGGGCCGGATCCTCGCCGGCATGCGGGATTCCGAGACGGCCTGCCGCTCGCTCGGGATCCAGGTGACCCGCTACAAGGTTCTGATCTTCTCGCTGTCGGCAGCGATGGCTTCCGGCGGAGCGATGCTCGATGCGATGATCCTGCAGAAAGCCGACGTCCGGACCTTCCTGCCCTTCGACTCGCTGATCTTCATGACCATCGCGGTGGTAGGCGGCATCTTCCACGTCGGCGGCGCGATCATCGCAGGTCTGCTCACCGGGCTGGTCCCCGACCTGTTCCCTTGGATCAATCGCTTCCAGCTGATCCTGTTCGGCCTCGGGTCCACGCTCGCGCTCGCGCAGAATCCGGAAGGGTTGTTCGGCGAGCTCCGCAGGGGCGCCAACGGCATCCTGCGCGTCATGTCGAAACGACGCGCAACACCTGAGCCTGCGCCGGTGGCCGGAGGCCAGCGATGAGCGCGCTCGTCGCGCGCGAGATCACCGTCAAGTTCGGCGGCCTCACCGCCGTGTCCGACGCCAGCGTCGAGGTCCCCTCGGGCGGCTTCACAGGGCTGATCGGTCCGAACGGCGCCGGCAAGACCACGATGTTCAACGTCATCTCAGGCTTCCAGGAGCCGACGGCCGGATCCGTGCTGTTCGACGACCGCGACATCACCGGCCTGCCGGCGTCGGCGCGCGCGAAGCTCGGGATCGGCCGCACCTTCCAGAAGCTCGAGCTCTTCGGACGCATGACCGTGTTCGAGAACCTCCTCGTCGCCGCCGAAGCAGGCTCGAGCCGGCTCGACCTGGCTTCGGATCTGCTGATGCTCCCGAAGCGTCACCGCGAGGAACGCCGCTGCGCCGAGGTCGCCGACGAGATGCTGCGCATGCTGGACATCGTCTGGATCCGCGACCGGCGCGCGTCGGACGTGCCGATCGGGATCGCGCGTGCGCTCGAGCTCGGGCGCGCGTTGTGCACGGCCCCCAAGCTGATGCTGTTGGACGAACCGTCGTCGGGGCTCGACGATGCGGAGACGCGCGCGTTCGGCGAGCTGTTGACCCGGATCAACCGGGACACGGGCATCGGGATCTTGATCGTCGAGCACGACATGGATCTAGTGATGGAGGTCTGTCGCGACATCCATGTGCTGGACTTCGGGCGCATGATCGCGCGCGGGTCGCCGTCGGAGATCGTGGCGGATGCAAGCGTGCGCGTCGCCTACCTCGGGGAGGAGGACTCCGACGATGCGTCCGCTCCTGCGTCTCCGTAACGTCGAGGCACGCTACGGCCGCTTCGTAGCGCTGCAGAACGTCTCGCTCGTCGTCCCCGAGGGCTCGGTCGTCGCGCTGCTGGGTCCGAACGGAGTCGGCAAGACGACGTTGCTCCGCACGGCGTCCGGCATGCTTGCCCCGTCGCGGGGGACGATCGAATTCGACGGCAAGCGGATCGAGGGACGGCCGGATCACGTGATCGCGAAGCTCGGGCTCGCTCACATCCCCGAAGGACGTGGGATCTTCCCCGGACTGTCGGTGCGCGAGAACCTCGCGATGGCCGGATTCGCGACCGCCGACGCCGAGCGCGCCTTCGGTCACGTGTTCGAGCTCTTCCCCGTGCTCGAGCGCCGGCTCGAACAGATGGCCGGGACGCTGTCTGGTGGTGAGCAGCAGATGCTGTCGCTCGCGCGCGCGATCATCACCCGGCCGCGCCTGCTGATGGTGGACGAACTGTCGCTCGGGCTCGCTCCGATCCTCGTCGGGCAGCTGTTCGAAACACTCAGCCAGATCCGCGACGCAGGCACGACGGTCCTGCTGGTCGAGCAGTACGTCCGCTACGCCTTGCGTCTGGCCGACGTCTGCGTGGTGCTCCAGAAGGGTCGGGTGGCGTTCATCGGCGAGCCGTCCGAGCTCGCCGGCGGCGCGGCGGCGGCGGCCTACCTGGGCGGAACGCAGGCGAGCGCTGCCGGCTCGGGCGCGGCCGGCTCGAACCTCACCGGAGGCGCCACTTCGGCCGCTCGCCCGAAGCGAAAGCCCGCTGGCCCTCGGCCAGGGACTCGGCGCTCGTCCCGACCTTGACGAACGTGTAGCCCTGCGCGAGCGCCTGCGAGCGCTGCAGCTCTTGCGCCGCCCAGATCGCGCGCAGCGTCCCCTGGATCGCAAGCGGCGGCTGCTTCGCGATCGTCTCGGCGACCCAGCCGGCGGCCTCTTGGAGTTGCGCGCGCGGCACGACTTCGCTGACGAGCCCGATCTGGTGCGCGCGGTGGGCGCTCATGCGCTCCCACGAGCCGAGCAGCTGCATGCGCGCGACCTCGCCGAGGGGCATCTTCTGGAGCATGTGCATCGACTCGAAGGACGACGTCATGCCGTAGGTGACGTGTGGGTCGAAGAAGGTCGCGTCCTCGGTCGCGATGATGATGTCGACCTCGCCGAGGATGTAGAACGCGCCGCCGACCGCCATGCCGTTGATGGCAGCGACCACGGGCTTCCAGTAATCGTTGGCCTTGGGGCCGATCTTCTCGCCCGGGTCGTCGAACATGAAGGGGGACTCCCCCGGTGAGCCGGCGCCTTTCGTGCCCTCGTCGAACTGCTCGGTGCGATCGATCCCGGTGCAGAAGGCGTTGTCGCCCGCACCGGTGATCACGACGGCATTGACGTCATCGTTCGCGCGAAGCGCGCGCCAAAGCGCGCGCAGCTCGGTCTGCATCTTCACGTTGAACGCGTTGAGCACGTCGGGGCGGTTGAGCGTCACCCACGCGACGCGCGCGCGCTCCTGGTACAGCAGGGTCTCGAAGTCCATGGCTCGACAGGCTACTGCGCCGAGGCGTTCAGGCATAGCGTCGGGATCACGTAACCGGCCGGACCTCGGTAGGGCTCGAGCTCGGAGATGAACGTGTCGCGGAACCGCTCGTGCGTTTCGGGGTCGAGGGAGCGGATGAGGTCTGCCGAGCGCCCGTACATCTCGGTGAGGTAGCGCCAGGCCGCGTCGGGGTCGGGGAACCGGACGGTGAGGCGCACCTCCTCGACCTCGACGGTTTCGAACCCGGCTCGGACCAGCACATTGCGGATGAGATCGGGGTCGTTCAGTTCGACGTCGATGGTGATGCCGGGCGGAAGGCTGAGGCCGAGGCGCTGCATCGTCATGCCGACCGCGAAGTCGAAGGGGACCTCGTGCGCGGGGCCGAAGACGGTGAACCCAAGCCGGCCGTTCGGCTTCAGCACGCGCCTCGCCTCACGGAACCCCCGTTCGGGGTCGGGCACGAGGTGATACACGAGCCGGCCGACGACGCCGTCGACGCTGTCATCCGGGAGGTCGAGCGCCAACGCGTCCATCGGCCGGAACTCGATGTTGCGGAAGCCCTGATCCCGGGCTGCCGCGCGCGCGCGCTCGAGCATCTCGCCGGACAGGTCGGTGCAGATCAGCTTGCCGCCCGGCTCGAGCATCGGCGCGATCAGGAACCCGGTGTCGCCGGGGCCGGTTCCGACCTCGAGGATGGTCTGACCGGGCTTCGGGTCGAGCCGGCCGACGAGGTGCTCGCTGACGGGTCGTGTCCAGGACCACAGTTGCGCGCGGTTGCGGTCCCAGGCCTCGGCGAGCCGGTCCCAGATCTCGCGGATGCGCGCGGCGTCCCAGTCGACCATCGTGGTCGCAGGATAGTGTGGTGCAGGTCGTGCGGGGGCGGCCCGTCGGTTGTCTGGATCGCGGCGGAGAGATGTCCGAGGAGGTCAGTCGTACTTCTGCAACGCATGAGCACTTGAGCCGTCCTCCGACTCTTCGTGCGCCGTGTTCGCCTACCTGGCAGGAACGGGGTTCGCGTACGTGATCCCTCTCGCCGCTTCTGGCGGAAGTGGGCCGCAACGTAGCGGAGCGTGCGTGGGTGATCGCCTTCCCCCTCGCCGTCGTCTTCGTGGCCGGGGCGGAGATCGTCGAGAGACGAAGAGCTAGTCGTTAGAGTCCCGCAGGCGGCGCCTCAGTGCGCCCTGGGCTCCGGCGCGCGCGCACGCGAAAGGAACCCCCCTTGGGGCCTGCGCTCGGATCGATGGATGGAGAAGGATCACGTCGATCAGCGCGCGCTCATTCGCGCGCGTGCGGGCGCACCCTGGACACGCTCACATACGTCTTGCCCCGGTGGCTGAACGCGATCGAGCCGTCTGGCCTGGGGCGGATCTGCCACCCGTGACCGTGCACCCGGGTGTGGCACCGCCGGCACAGCAGAACCAGGTTGTCCACCGAGGCGTCCCCGCCGTTGTCACGGTTCAGGATGTGATGGGAGTCCGACCACCCCGCCGGCGCGCCGCAGCCGGGGAACCGGCAGCCGCCGTCGCGCGCGACCAGCGCGGTGCGCACCTTGTCGGGCGTACCCTTGCGCGTATCGCCTACCCCGATCGGGCGCGCGCCGTCGAAGACCACCGGGACGACCTCGGCGTCGCAGGCCGCGACGGAGGTCGCCACCGGCGACAATCGCCCAGGGCGACCGGCCACGCGCCACAGCACCCGCGCGCCTTCTGAGGCACCGAGTCCCTCGAGCTCGGCGATGTCGCAGATGGCGATGAACCGCGGCCGGGGTGCCGCCCCAGTGGAGCCGCCCGCCAAAGCGGTCGCGCAGATCCCCACCAGAGCCTCCATGCGCTGGGCGCCGCGGGTCGGCGTGTCGGGGTCCTCGGCCGAGCCGGGGTGCGCCGCGGCGGCATCGATCGCCTCGGCCAGGGTGGCGAAGGCAGCGGTGTCGGCCTCGCCGTAGAGGGCTCCCCCGCCACCCACGCGGGGCTGCAGCATCAAGAAGCTGCTTTCGATCCGGCGCTGCTCGCGGGCAAGAGCAAGGTCGGCCCGGATGCGCGCCACCTCGTCGTCTGCGGCTGCCACCAGCGCGTCGGGCTCGGCGTCGGCCAGCCCGGGCGCCAGGCGGGTGATCAAGGCGTCCAGGCGCGCGCAGCCTGCGGCGTCCAGATCGCGCGCGGCGCGGCAGATCGCCCGGGCCTGGGAGAACGACACCGTGGCATCGGCGACCAAAGCGGCGAGGCCGGGCATACGGCGGAACGTCTCGGCACAGCCCACCAGCGCGCGCGCCTCCCACGGGGTGCGCCTGGCGCCCAAGGACACAGCGAGCTCGGCCGGCAAGCCGGCTTCGGCCTCGATCCCGGCCGAGCCGGACGCGAGCATCCCGGTCGCCACTGCCGTCAGGTCGTCGGCCGCGCGCAGCGTCGTCGCCAGCGCGTCGGCCGAGCCGTCGTGGGAACACGCATCGCGCACGGAGTCCGCGGCCGCGCGCAGATGCTCGAGCGCGCGCGCGAGGGATGGCGGTCGAACTGCGATGGACATACGACGAAATCTACACCGGGGGTCCGACAGCATGGTCGGAGATCCGCCGGGACGCACGACGTTGGTCGCTGCATCGCTGATGCAGGTCTGCCCGAATGGGCAGTCGAACGGCCTCGCTCAACTCGTTACTGTAGTCAGCATGAAGGTGATCGTCGCAGCATCGGCGCTCATGGCGCTCGGCGCATGCCAAGTGCAAGCACCGACGACTGAACCGACGTCAACTCGTGCCACGGACGGTACTGAGGAGGCCTGCAGCCGATACGACATCGGCGAGGTCGTCCGGGAATTCAGGTCGCAGGACGGGGTACTCCAGCTACCACTCCCTCGAGGTTGGGAAGTCTCCGACCGCACCCGAGCGGGCGAGGATGACCTGAGTCTCCGATGTCATTGGACGCTTATCTCCCGCGACGCGACATCAGGCCGGGGACTCACTATCAGGATCATCGAGTGGGCAAACATGGATGCAAGGGCTTACAGAAACACCCGGGACTCGTTCCGCCGCGCTTGCGAGCCGCCCGAGGAGGGACGACATCGCAGCTGCGGCGACATCCGTTCCGGCGGGGCAAGGTGGATACGCTCCGTGTACGAGTACGACCTCTTGGCGCTGGACTACAGAGCCCTTCGACAACGAGCGTTCTACAGGCTGATCGGCCTCACGGACCTCGGAAGACACGAGCAAGAAGATCTCGCCGTGCTCGAGCGCATCCTTAGCCGCGCGCGCCTCGACTGACTACTCGTCCACCACGCGCGCGGGCTTGTAGAACGGGCGGGGCAACGCGCCCGACTCCAACAACTCCAAGGCGACCAGAACCCCGAGGCCGTCCGACAATATGGTTCGCACCTTCTCCTCGAGCGCACTCGACGGCGACGTCGCCTCGACGCGCACGCGTAACGCCGACGCATCCGACGAGCGCACCATCTGGAACTCGAGCGCCGGCGACGCCACTTCCTCGAGAGGGGTCAGCAACACCTGCACGTCCATCGGCAGCAACTGCGCCTCTCCCACCAGCACGAGGTCCTTGATCCGACCGTCCCAGAACGCGCGCGCATGCGTCTCGCCGCACGCGCAGGGATCGCGCTCGATCCGCACCAGGTCTTCGAGGTCGTAGCGCAACATCGCGTTGTCCTTTGTCAGCGTCGTCACGACCAACGAGCCGCGCGCGCCGTCGGCGACGGGCTCGCCCGAGGCCGGATCCACGGCCTCCACGATCGCCTCGTCCTCGCACATGTGCGCGCCGCGCGTCTCCTGACACGCCGAGCCGAGGAACGCGAAGCACTCGAGCCCGGCCGACACCGTGCGCCAGGGCGGCAGGTCACCCGGCGAGGGCATCCCCAGGTCCGCGATCGGATCGACCCCCAGAGAACGAGCCGCGTCCCAGAACGTGTGCAACGCCGGACCGAACATCTCGTAGCGCGTCGGCTTCAGCTCGAGCCAAAGACGGACCGCGCGCTCGGCGTCCGCCGCCGAGGCGGGGGGTCCGACGGGAACGTTCAGCGCGCCGAACGACTCGATCACGCCGCCCAGCAACGCCTGCCCGCCATTCAGTCCACCCGGGTGTGCGTGCGTGATGATGTCGCCCGGCCGGTACCCCTGCCGCCAGAACATCCGTCCGCCCGCGTCGTGCTCGACCTCGAGGTCGTGCGCCGTGAACAACGCGATCGTGGGACGTCCGGTCGTGCCGGTGGACGTCGACAGCCGGACACAATCGGAAACCAAGGCCCCCCGGTAATCCCCGAGCGGCGGATGCGCCGCCTCGGACGCACGCAGATCGTCCTTGGTCGTTCGCGGCACGCGCGGCAAGTCGTCCAACGACTTGATGTCGTCCGGGCCGATCCCGGCCGTCGCCATCCGGTCCCGGAAGAATCCGATGGGTTGCGCGAAGATCCGGGCGACCAAAGAACGCAACCGTTCCTCTTGCAGCGCGCGCAACTCGGCGCGCGGCAGCGCCTGGATCTCGGGACGGTAGAAGTCTGCCACTTACGCTTTCGCAGGCAGCGCCGCCGTCGCCTCTCCCGTCACGATCACCGTTCCCTGATCGTCGGTCACGGTCAGCTCGGCGTCGATCCGCTTTTCGTCGCCTTCCTTGTACTTGCGCGCAACCTTCGCGGTGATCGACAAGGTGCGGCCGGGGTACAGCTGTCCCTTGAACTTGACGCCGAACGTCCGCAGGTTCCCGAGGCCCACCCAGTCGGTCACGTAGTGGGACAGGACGCCGGCCGTGAACATGCCGTGGCCGAACACCGATGGGTACCCGACGCTGGTTGCGATGGTGTCGTCGTGGTGCATCGGGTTGAAGTCGCCCGAGGCGCCCGCGTAGCGGACGAAGTGCGTCCGGCTGATGTTCTCGACCTTCGGCCAGTCGGTGAACTCGTCGCCTTCGTTGACGTCCTCGAAGTAGGTGCTGAGCCGTTCCATCTCCAAGCCTCCCTAGCTCGCGGCCTTCGAGGTCTGCACGATCGTCGAGCGCGAGATCAGCACGTCCTCGCCGCGCTGGTTCGTGAACGTCGTCTCGGACACCACGAACGTCAACGTGCCGCCGCGCTTGCCTTCCTTCTCGTAGATATCGGCGATGCGCGACTTCGAGGTCAGCACGTCCCCGACCTCGATCTCGCCCAGATACTCGAACTCCTGACCCGCGTGCAGCACCCGCAGCAGGTCCAGCCCGAGCTTGCGGAACACCTCGCCCTGGCTCGAGCCGCTTTCGGGCATCGGCCAGTGCGCCTGCGCCATCGAGTAGGTGGGCGTGGGCGGCGGGTCCTCGCCGAAGTAACCCGGGTTGTCGTCCAGGATCGAGCGTGCGCACTCCATGATCTTCCCGCGCTCGACCACGATGGTTGATCCCGGGGTCTCCACCCCGATCACCGACTTGTCGACCATGTCTCCTCCTGCTGCACGATAGGCTGCGAGCAATCCTACGGGGCCGAGCCGATGCGGAGGAAACCGTGGCCATCGAGGTAACCACCGACCAAGGCATCCACATCATCACGATCAACCGCCCAGAGCGTCGCAACGCGCTCGACCTCGAGCACTTCCAGGCACTCGCCGATGCGTGGATCGACTTCCGCGACGACGACGACGCGCGCGTCGCCATCATCACCGGGACCGGCAGGGACTTCACCGTCGGCGCCGACCTGAAGTCGTTCGTCCCTGCGATCGCCGGCGAGACCGAGCGCATCGCCGAAGAGCGCGCGGCGGGCAAGGCCAACCCGGCCGAGGCCGGCCTGATCGCCGTGCTGCGCGAATTCGAGCTGTGGAAGCCGGTCATCGCCGCGGTCAACGGGACCTGCGTGGCCGGCGGCATGGAGATGCTGATGGGCACCGACATCCGCATCGCCTCGACCGAGGCGTCCTTCGGCATCTTCGAGCCCAAGCGCGGCCTGTTCCCCGGCGGCGGCACCACCGTGCGCCTTCCCCGCCAGGTCCCCTTCGCGCTCGCGATGGAGGTGCTGCTGGTGTGCGACAGGATCGACGCCGGGACCGCCTATCGCATGGGGATCGTCAACGCCGTCGTGGAGCCCGACGCGCTGCTGGACGAGGCCAGGAGGTGGGCGGCCAAGATCATGGCGAACGCGCCGCTGGCGATCGAGGCTACCAAGCGCAGCGTGCTGAACGGTCTCCGCCTGCCGCTGAAGGAAGCGTTCGAGCAGGAGCTGATGGAAGCCGCCACCGTGTTCATGAGCGAGGACGCCAAGGAGGGGCCGCGCGCGTTCGCGGAGAAGCGTGACGCCGTATGGCAGCGCAAGTGAGCGATCGGCCGAGCATCGACTACTACGCGCCGCCGTGGCGCGAGCGCTGGCGCGTGGTCACACGCGGCTCGACCCAGATGAATTACGCCAATTTCATCGACCGGCTGGTCGGGTTGTACGGGCGCCGGACGGCCTTCCTGCTGGACGAGCCCATCGACTACCCGGGCTTCTCGGGCGACGTGCTGAGCTATCAGGACGTGGGACGACTGGTGAACCGGATGGCCAGCGCGCTGCGCTCGTTGGGGGTCAACGAGGGCGACCGCGTCGGGCTCATCACCATGAACCGCATCGAGATGGCGTTCTGCAACTTCGCATGCGGCAAGCTCGGCGCGATCCCGGTCCCGATGAACTTCATGCTGCGTCCATCCGAGATCGAGTTCATCGTCCAGAAGGCAGGGATCGAAGTGCTGGTGGTCGATCCGGCCGTGTACGGCGGAACGATCAAGGAGCGCGCGGCGGTGCCCAGCGTGAAGCGGTGGGCCATGATCGCCACAGGCGAACCGCCCGAGGGCGTCGTCGCGCTCGCCGACGCGATGGCGGAACAGCCAGACGTGCTCGAGCCGGTCGAGCCCGCGTCGCACGATCAGGTCGCGCTGCTGTTCTTCACCTCCGGCACGACCGGATTCCCCAAGGGCGCGATGCTGACCCACGACGCCGCGCTGATCGGGATCCGCACCCACGCGCGCGCCGGCGCCTCCAGCCCGGTCGTGAAGGATCGTCTGATGCTGGCGGTCATGCCGGTCGCCCACGCCGCGGGGTACGCGACCCTGCTGCTGAACCTGGGGCTCGGCCAGCCCGCGTACCTGCTATCGAAGTTCGACCCGCAGGAGATCTTCCGACAGGTCGAGCGCCTGCGGCCGACCACCTTCGCCGGGACGCCGGCGATGTTCCGCATGCTGCTGGACGCCGACGCCGAACACCACGACTGGTCGTCGATCCGCGTGTTCGGCGGCGGGGCGGACGTGTTCGACGATGAACTGGTCCGGCGCGTACGCGAGATGGGCGCGCGCCGCGGACCCGGCGGCGTGAAGCGGCTCCCCTGGTTCGTGCGGGGTTACGGGATGGCCGAAACGAACTCGCACCTCGCGCAGACCCCGCCGTTCCCGGTCGGCGACGCGTGCTGCGGATTCGTGCTGCCGCCGGTGAAGTACCGGCTGATCGACGAGGACGGCAACGACGTGCCCAAGGGCAAACCCGGCGAGCTGGTGATCAAGGGCCCGAACGTCACCACCGGCTACTGGAACGACCCCGAGGCGACCGAGCAGGCGTTCACGCACGACGGCTGGTTCCGCACCGCCGACATCCTGCGCAAGGGCAAGTGGGGGATGTTGTTCTTCGTGGGCCGCTCGAACGACATCATCAAGTCGGGCGGCTACAAGATCTCGGCCAGCGAGATCGACCAGGTGCTGGTGAAGCACCCCGACGTCGAGATGTCGGCGACGGTGGGCATCCCACATCCGGTGAAGGGTGAGCGTCCGTTCTCGGCGGTGAAGATGCGCCCCGGCACCCAGACCACGCCCGAGCAGGTCCTCGAGTGGCTGCGCGAGCGCGTCGCCCCCTACAAGTGCTCGCGCGGCATCGTGCCGGTGGACGACATCCCGATGACGTTCAGCATGAAGCCCAAGCGGATCGATATCCGCGAGCGCCTCATCGCCGAGCTCCCCGAAGACGTGCGGCACGGCTGATGTCGATCGAGCTTCCCCGCGGCCGTACCGGGATGCTCGTCGTCGAGATGCAGAACGATCTCGTTTCTCCGACGTTGGTGAACGAGCCTGGCCTGCGCGGAGCGCTCGCGCGCGCCGTGTTGTCGCGCCGGGTGCTCGAGAAGCTGCCGCCGGTGCTCGAAGCCTGCCGCGCGCGGGGCGTCCCGGTGCTGTACCTGACCAAGGAACGGCACCCGGCGATGCCCACGCCCGAACACGCGCCGATCTACCGCAAGGCCCCGGATGCGCTCGCGACGGGAACCTGGGGCGCGCATGTCGTGGACGAACTGAAGCCGGCAGCCACCGATGTGGTGCTGCCCCGGTTCACCTCCATAGACCCGTCCTACGGCTCGGAGCTATGGTCGGTGTGCGAGCACCTCGGTCTGAGGACCCTCATCGTCGCCGGCGTGTCCACGACACTGGCCGTGGAGGGCACGGTGCGCGCGGCCGCGAACCGCTGTTACCGCGTCGTGGTGCTCGAGGACTGCTGCGCCAGCGTGCCCGAGGAGTGGCACCGCTTCAGCGCCGACAACGTCCTGCCCTTGCTCGCCGACGTCGTTCCGAGCCGGGAGGCGCTCGGCGCGCTCCGTTAGTCGAATCGGGGCTTATCGATCGGGATCCGCCCGGCTCTCGTCTCGCGCGCGCTCCCACCACTGGCGGTCGTCGTTGGTTCCCGGTTCGCGCGCGCGCGAGCGCCCCGAGACGATGATCTCGGTGCCCGGCGGCAGGACACGATCGAACGTGAACGTGGCAGCACCCGTCCATCGCCAGCGACGGGATCCGTACAGCTCGGTGCCATCGGGAAGCACTGCCAGGCACTCCCGCCATCCACGGGGAACCTCAACCGTGGTTCCGACGACGCCGAGACGACGCCGGCCGGTGGTCTTGTTCACGACCGATCCGTCCCGGTCGGTCCAGAACACCACCACCCATCGGGGCTTCCTTCCCTGTCCCACGCCACGAGACGATACCGGGGCGCCCTTGACAGGGGTCGCCCGAAAAGTGTTAAGTAGCACTCAACACTGACGCTCGTGTCATGTCACGGGGGTGGCCCACCATGAAGGTCATGCAGATCGACGAGTTCCTCGAGCGGTCCGACGATGGGGGCGCGCCCCTGCCGGTGCCCGACGCGCGCACCTACGACTGGACCCGCCTGGTCCGCGAGGGCAAGGCAGCCCGCCAGTCGGCCGACGGCGGCCGGTGGCGGATCGGCCAGCTCGCTTCCCTGGTCGACCGCCGGTACGCATCCGGCGCCCTCGGGCGCTTCGCCACCGAGATCGGCGAGTCGATGGGCTCGGTCCGACGCTTCCGCTGGGTGGTGGAGTCCTACGACCCCAACGCACGGTTGCGCTTCGCCGACCTGTCGTTCAGTCACTTCCAAGCGGTCGCGAGCCTGCCAGATCGGCAGCTGTGGCTCCAGCGCGCGCAGCGCCGCAGCTGGAGCGTCGACCGGCTCGTCACCGAGTCCAGAAAGGCACAGGGCAACGCCGGGACCTCCGAAGCACTGGTGCGCCGCCCGATCGAGGCCGCGACACGCCGGCTCGCCCGGTTGCTCGAGGTCGTTGCGACCACACCGTTGCCCCAGGAAGCGCGCGATTCGGTCGAGACCGCGATCGACGCGCTCGAGCACCAGCTCGAGGCGTTGCGCGCGCGCCTGCGGAACCCGGCGCCCGCCAAGCTGAGGCGGAAGACCACGAAGGCCAAGCGGCCGCGCAAGCTCGCCGCCGCGCGGTAGCTGATGCTCGACGGCGTCACCGTCGTCGATCTGACTGACGAGGCCGGCTGGCTCGCCGGGCGCATCTTGGCCGACCTGAGCGCCCGCGTCACCTTGGTCGAGCCGCCCGGCGGCCAAGCCGGTCGAACCACTCTCCCCCACCGTTTCGCCGCGCAGAACGCCGGCAAGCGAAGCGCCGTGCTCGACGATGAGCAGACGGCTCGCCTGGTTGCGCGCGCCGACGTCGTGCTCGAGACGGGTCTCACCGATCGGTTCGAGCGCTGGGCGGTCGCGCGGACCGTCTGGTGCGCGATCACGCCGTGGGGACGCACCGGCCCGCGCGCGCACGACCCGGCATCCGACCTCAGCGTTCAAGCGGCGTCGGGCGTGACGTGGATGACCGGCGACCCAGACCGCGCGCCGGTTCCCTGCACGTTCCCAACCTCCTCCTACCACGGGTGCGCCGACGCTGCGGCCGGCGTGGTGATGGCGCTTGTGCAGCGCGAGCGCACTCGACGCGGGCAACTGGTCGACGTCAGCCTCCAGGAGGCGCACGCGTTGGCCACGATGAGCCGGATCGGCCAGTTCGCGCTGACCGGCCAGCGCGGGCGCCGGGCGGGCGCGCTGATGCGCGTCGGCGACACGACCCAGCGCGAGATCTGGCCCTGCGCCGACGGTCACGTGACCTTCGGGCTGCGCGGCGGCCCCGCGCGCATCCCCGGCCTGAAGCGGCTCGTCGCCTGGATGTCCGAGGAGGGCTTCGCGACCGCGGCCCTCACCGAGCGCGACTGGGACGCCTACAGCCACACCCTGCTGGCCCAACCTGAGGTCGACGCGATCAGCCGGCCGATCGCACGTTTCTTCGCGACCAAGACCATGACCGAGCTTTACGAAGCGGCGCTCACCCGCGGGCTGATGCTCGCGCCGGCGAACACCGCGCGCGAGATCCTCTCGAGCCCTCAGGCGGCGGCTCGAGGCTTCTTCGCCGATATCGGGCGCTATCGCCTGCCGCGCGCGTTCGTTCGCTCGGATGCGGTGGCCGGGGTGACGCGCGGCGCGCCGGTGATCGGCGAGCACACCGTGGAGGTGTTGGCCGAGCTGTGAACGCGCTCGACGGCATCACGGTCCTGGAGTTCGGGTCGGGCGCGGCAGGGCCGCTGGCGACGAGGTACTTCGCCGATCACGGCGCCACGGTGATCCGAGTGGAGTCGCGCGCG
>Ga0214472_10000070_pt1 | contig 140034 bp, 128 predicted proteins | sample RVTome_6_FD_207662 | JGI IMG/M metagenome (GOLD analysis project Ga0214472, IMG submission 207662) | Soil microbial communities from uranium-contaminated site in the Upper Colorado River Basin, Wyoming, United States - RVT140D175 | ecosystem: Environmental > Terrestrial > Soil > Contaminated... | reverse complement strand
ACGGATTCCCATACTGGGTACCGTCGCGACCCACCAGGCTGTAATCGCCGGAAAAGACCAGATTCGGAACAGCCTCGGCCCCGTTACGTGCCATAAACATGGCAACACCAAGACCATCACCAGAAGGTGTCGCAGTAGTGCCCGATGCGATCTGATAATCGGCGGTGCCGCCGCTCATCGGCTCAAACGCGGTGACGTCAAGCGGGATTGCTTCCCAACCGGCCGGGGCCGAATACTCGGCAAACACCCACACATACTGGTTTGCCTGCGGCATCGTGAAGGTGACATTGTCATCGCCGGTGCCGTCGGCGATCTTGTACCACAAGGTGACCGTGTCCCATGAGGTCTCGGCAGTTACCGCCTTGACCCAACCCGCCCCGCCAGTCGACGTCGGCGAACCACCAGAAGTACCGATCACCAACAAATCCCCCACCGTCGGCGTCGAACCCGCCGACACCGAAAACGAAGCAGCAGAACCCGCACCAGAAACCGACTGCACCTCACTGATCGTGACAGACGCTCCCGCCGATACCGGCGCAAACACCGCCACAACCAGCGACAACACAAGCCACAAGGCGACGCCTCGAATCCGGCCACTCACCGGGTCCGACAGATCGAACGACGAGCGCGAGAGAAGACGATGAAACACGGGTTTCCCCCTTCAGGTCAGGTGCCGGGTCTGTGAGAGTCCCGACCACAACATCAAAGCGTGGTACCTCACAGTAGGCATCCAACTCCTCTGAGTGGTCGGATGGAAGCCACAACCCAGAGATAGTCACACTAGTCATCCCACCCGAAGCGACCCTCGCAACCAACCATCGCAGGAGCAGGAGAAGGAAACGCCATCGAGATGGAGGAGACCTTCCGGCCTGAATCCGACGATGGCGGCACGACGAGATGGATCGACGGGATACGAGAGGCGCTGCCGCACTACCCTTTCCGGCCATGCTCTACGACTACACCGCCACCACCGCCGACCTTGTCGAGAGGATCGGCGATGATGCCATCTCCCAAGCCGAGCAATTGGTCGCCACCGCGGTTGCTTCCTCGCCCCGTACCTGGCAGGACACGATCGAACCCCTCGAGGAGGTGGGCCGGGTCCTCGGCGATGCCTACGGACAGTCGCCCTTTATGGCGAGAGTCCATCCCGACCGGGAGGTGCGGGACAAGGCAACAGCCGTCGGCGAGCGTCTCACCAAGTGGGGCACGGACCTGATCTTCAGGACCGATCTGTTCGAAACCGTTCGCGAATACAGCGAGACGGAGGAGGCCGGCGGGCTGACCGGCGACCGGGCCAGGCTCATCGAACATTGGCTGCGTGACTTCCGTCGGGCTGGCCACGAGTTGGCCGCCGACGACCGGGCCGAGCTCCAACGTCTCCAGCAGCGTCTCATCGAGCTCCAGGTGAAGTTCTCCCAGAACCTCGACGAGTGGGAGGACTCGATCGAGGTCACCCGAGACGACCTGGCCGGGCTTCCCGACGAGTACATCGACGGGCTGAGCCCCGGCGAGACCCCGGGCACATTCAAAGTCGGCATGGCCTACCCGGAGTACATCCCCTTCCTCGAGCAGGCAAAGCGCAGGGACTTGCGCAAGACGCTCCAGTTCAAGTTCTGGAACCGGGCTACCGAAGCCAACGACCCCCTGCTGGCCGAAGCAGTCGAGCTGCGTTCCAAGATGGCAAGGCTGTTTGGCGTGGCGACCTGGGGACACCATGCCATGGAACTGAAGATGGCCAAGAACCCGGAGACGGTGGCGGAGTTCTACGAGTCGCTGGTGCCAAGACTGTCCGAGAAACGTGACGAGGACATCGCGGTGATGACCGAGATGCTGAGACAAGACACCGACGCACTGGCCGAGGATCTCGGTGGCGACGAGCTGCGGTCATGGGACAGCGCCTATTACTCGACAGAGCTTCGTAAACGGGACTACGGGATAGATCAGAATGAGGTGGCGGCCTACTTCCCCCTCGAACAGGTCGTCTCCGGCATGTTCGACATCACCGGTGAGGTCTTCGGGCTCGAGTATCGCCGGCTCGACGAAGTCAACGCCTGGCACCCTGACGTCACGTTGTACGAGATTCGCAACACCGGCGGGGACGAGCCGATTGCTTTCTTCTACGCAGACCTATTCCCCCGGGAGGGCAAGTTTGGGCACGCCGCCGCCTTCCCCCTTGTCACCGGTCATACCCGCACCGGCGGCTACGAGAAGCCGGTCGCAGCGATCGTTACCAACTTCACCAGACCGACCGAGTCAACGCCTTCTCTGCTCAAACACGACGAGGCGCTGACGCTGTTTCACGAGTTCGGCCATGTCCTGCATTTCTGTCTGACAACCGTCGAACTGCGACGCTTCGCCGGGTACGACACGGAGTGGGACTTTGTCGAGGCACCGTCGCAGATCATGGAGCACTGGATGTGGCAGCCGGAGGTTCTCCAGCGGTTTGCCAGACATCACGAGACGGGTGAGCCCATCCCCGAAGACCTCGTGAACCGTCTGGTCGCAGCCCGTGACCTCAACGTCGCGGTCTCGACCATGCGCCAGATGTTCCTCGGCCAGTTCGACCTGAACCTCCATGCGACCCCCGGAGCGGTCGATGTCGCCACTGCCTACCGGGACGCCTACAAGCTCACGGGCTTCGACTTCTATGAGGGCACCCATTTCGGGGCAAGCTTCGGGCATCTGATGGGTGGCTACGACGCCGGCTACTACGGGTACCTGTGGTCAAAAGTCTACGGCGACGACATGTTCTCGGTGTTCTCCGATGAGGGCATCCTCAGCCCGGAGGTCGGCAGACGCTACCGAGACGAGGTGTTGGCCCGCGGCTACTCACGTGATGCAATCGAGCATCTGCGCGCCTTTCTCGGGCGCGAACCATCGTCGACTGCGTTTCTCGAGATGTTGGGGCTCAACGACTGAACGCCGCCCTACGTGACCGGGCCCTCTGCGGATACGACACCGGCCGTGACATATTCACCTCACATGTTGGCTGTATCGCACAGTCGACCAACTCCCAGTTGCGGGGTATCGCCGGCACGGCCCAGGCTGGGTCGGGCTCCCATCCGATCCATTCGTCGTCCCACCACCAGTCACCATCGTCGAGCATCCGGCCGATACCGTCCCCCAGATCGAGGATGCTGCGAACGTCATTCAAACTGAAGCGCCCCTCTTGTCGACGTTGCCACAACAGGTCGACATCCTTCATCGACCAGGATCGATCCGGGGCAACCACGATGTCGAGTTCGAGATCCATGGTGTCGATGCCGATCTCGGTGCGGGTAAAAGGCGATTCGAGGTTGATGTACCAGCCCTGGAATTCCCGATCCGGGCCGTCCCAGAACAGCCACACCGCATAGCGGTCCATCGGGCGCTGGAGCATCAGGGTTCCCTGGCCCTGCCAGCCTTGGTAACCGTGCCAGGGATGCCGCCCATCCGGAGTCGGCCAGTCTCCCGGCGGGAAGTGAAATCGCGACCCGGGCGGCGAATAGATGGCGAGCAGGTTGGGAGAGTCTTCGACGACGTTGACCATCCAGCCGAGCCAGGGCGCGTCACCGACGATCTCTCGACGGACGATGGCGTCTCCCGGTTGCCAGGTCAAGGTGCTCTCCTCGCGATCTCGGCAAGTGCAACCCTGTCGACCTTGCCTCCCGAGAGCATCGGCATCCTGCCGACGTAGATCCAGTGTTTTGGGATCTCGTGGTTGGGGAGCCGATCACGGGCCCACTGCTCCAGCCTTGGCAACGCGGACTCCTCGCCCACGACTACCGCCACCAGCGCTTGTCCCCATTCAGAATCGGGGACCGGGACCACCTCGACGCGTGATACATGGCGGGATCGCCCGAGCACGTCGGCCACACGCTGGGGGTAGACGTTCTCACCTCCCGTGACGACCATGTCGTCCACCCGCCCAAGCACTACGAGCCGCCCGTTGTCGTCGAGATAACCGATGTCGCCTGTGTTGTGCCCTCCCGTGCGGTCCGGTTCCCCCAGATAACCCGGCGAGACGGTTGGCCCGGAAACGACTATCTCGCCGACACCGGCTTCACCAGTCGACACGCTCACACCACGCAGCGGCTTGCCTGTGGTTCCCAACGACTGCAACGCCTCACCCGGAACCACAGTGGCCACCTGAGAGCAGGTCTCGGTCATGCCGTAGGTTTGGAGAATCGGAAACCCGGCTTCGAGACCACGTTCCACCAGCTCACGCTGTGCGGCGGCCCCACCAAGCAGGACCGCCCGCATCGACGGATAGGGGCCGGGATCGTGGTCGAGCAGCCGGTACAGCATCGTCGGTACGAGGCTGGCGACGGTCACCTCCCCGGAGCGCAGGGCGTCGGCGACTCGACCCTCATCGAACTTGCTGTGCAACACGACGCTGCCCCCGACCGCAGCCGATCGCCACAGCACGGAAAGCCCGCCGACGTGAAACAGCGGGAGCGTGAGCAACCAGCGATCCTCGTATCCGTTGCCGATGCGTTCGGTCGAAGCTGCTACAGCCGCGGCAACGTTGCCGTGGGTGAGCCGGACGGGGCGCGGGTTACCGCTGCTTCCCGAGGTGAGAACGATCGTATGCACAGAAGGTACCCGCTGCGCCAGCCATCGTTTTACACGCTCGGGGGCGTGGGTGGAGATCGGCGAGTTTGCGTCCATAAGCAGAGGGACAACCCCAAGCCGCCACAAGCCCCATAACCGGCCGATCAGCTCCCGGTCTGCCCCGTCGACCTCGATCTGCCGGATGTCACCTGCCGTTGCACCCGAGCCTTCGGCGGATCGGGCGGCGTCCGTCGCCATGGCGTCGAGCTCCTCATAGGTGAGCCGGACACCGTCGTCGTCGACGAGCGCGGTCGCACCCGGCGTGGCTACAGCCGCCTTCGCCAGCCAGTCTATGTCGAGAGGGTTCTCCGGCATTCGGGTCACTACAGTATTCGATCGGCAACTGAACGGAGGTCAAGTGGTCTCGGAGATCTTCGATCCGAGCGCCTGGGAGCCGGTCGCCGGCTTTGGTTTCACAGATATCACCTATCACCGGGCACGTGACGTCGCAGCCGTACGAATCGCATTCAACAGGCCCGAGGTGAGGAATGCCTTCCGCCCGCACACCGTAGACGAGCTGTTCACAGCGCTCGACCATGCCCGCACGACATCGGACGTCGGGTGTGTGCTGCTCACCGGCAACGGCCCATCACCAAAGGACGGTGGGTGGGCGTTCTGCTCCGGTGGCGATCAGCGTATCCGTGGCAAGGACGGGTACCAGTACGAGGACGGCGAGGGCGTCGATCCCGCACGACTCGGGCGTCTCCACATCCTCGAAGTACAGCGTCTCGTCCGGTTCATGCCAAAGGTGGTGATCGCGGTGGTTCCGGGTTGGGCGGTCGGTGGCGGCCACTCGCTCCACGTCGTCTGTGACCTTACGCTGGCATCCGCAGAACATGCCGTGTTCAAACAGACCGACGCCGACGTGGCCAGCTTCGATGGCGGCTACGGCTCGGCACTGCTGGCCCGGCAAGTCGGCCAGAAGCGAGCAAGGGAGATCTTCTTTCTCGGCCGCGACTACACGGCGGATGAAGCATTCGCCATGGGTGCGGTCAACGCAGTGATCCCCCATGCCGAGCTGGAGGGCACCGCGCTCAAATGGGCCGAGGAGATCGTCACCAAGAGCCCGACGGCACAGCGAATGCTCAAGTACGCGTTCAATCTCCCTGACGACGGTCTCGTGGGCCAACAGCTGTTCGCCGGCGAAGCCACCCGTCTCGCCTACGGCACCGACGAAGCCCAGGAGGGCCGCGACGCGTTCCTTGAGAAGCGCCCACAGGACTACACGGGCTTCCCGTGGCACTACTAGGTCGCTCGCGGATGGCTCGATTGTCGGCCACTCGTCTCACCGTCGGCTGCTATTGCACACCCCCTCACCTGCCTCGCTGGCGCTCAGCCACACATTCTTCTCCCTCCGGGAGAAGTACCCGAGCGCAGCGAAGGGGGATGAGGGCCTTATGAATGAAGAACCCCTCACCTGCCTCGCTGGCGCTCGGCTGTCCTCTCCCAAAGGGAGAGGAATGTGTCGTGGCACACCTGCCTCGCCAACGTATCGGCTTCCGATACGCCTCGCCTTTCCTTTCCGCGGGGGAGAGTGATTCCTGATGACACCGTCGCTTCGATCTTGGGTGCTGGCGGCTCGGCTTCCGACACTGTCGGCGGCGGCTGCCCCGGTGCTGGTCGGCACGGCGCTGGCGGTTCGAGCCGGGGTGTTCCATTGGGACGCGTTCTTGGTGACGATGTTCGCCGCACTCATGATCCAGATCGGCGTCAACTTCGCCAACGACGTAGCCGACGGCACCCGTGGAACCGACGAGCACCGGATCGGACCTACCCGGGCGGTTGCATCCGGGCTGATCACACCACGCCAGATGTGGATCGGCATCCTCGTCACGTTCGGTCTCGCCGCCCTCGCCGGGATCTACCTCATCTACCTGGGCGGTGTATGGATACTCGTCATCGGGGTCGCATCGATCGTCGCCGGGCTCGGCTACACCAACGGTCCCGTCCCATACGGCTACTACGGGCTCGGCGAGGTGTTTGTCTTCGTCTTCTTCGGGTTGGTGGCGACGGCAGGAACCAGGTTCGTGTTCGATCGGTCGGTGGAAACGGGTGCGTGGGTGGGCGGCGTTTCGATGGGCCTCCTGGCGAGCGCGATCCTGCTGGCCAACAATGTTCGAGACATCGAGACAGACGGCACAGCCGGGAAGCGAACGCTGGCGGTGATCCTCGGGCGTCGGGCCGGTGTCGGGCTCTACGGTGTCTGCGTGATCGGTGGCCTCATCGTGCCCTCGATCGCGACTCTGGCGGGATCGCTCCCCGAGGGTGCGGTGCTGACGCTCGCCGCGTTGCCCCTGGCGGTGCCGCTCGTTCGTTCGCTTCACCGGGAGACGAGCGGTCCCCCGCTGATCGCAGTGCTGAAGGGCACCGCCAGGCTTCAGATCGTTGCCGGTGTGCTGCTGGCCGCCGGGATCGTCATCTGACAGATAACCTGAATGAGAGGCGATGTCGATTCCGAAAGGAGAGCGATGAAGCTAACGCCGCTCATCTATGTGACCGACATGGACCGGTCCATAGACTTCTACACGAGGCTCGTGCCCGCGGCAACGGTTGTGTCGAGTTCTGCCTACTGGACGGAGTTGGTGGTCGGGGGAGCCACGCTGGCGCTCCACTTTTCCCAGAGCGTCGATCATGAGGGTGACGGGATGGGTCTGAGCATCGACGTCTCCATTTCCCTCGAGGAGCTGATCGTGCGGCTCGAATCCGCCGGTATCGGGCCAATCGGTGAGATTTGCGATGAGCCGTTCGGGCGCTCAGTTACCGTCGAGGATCCCGATGGCCTCATGATCCAGATCAACGAGCACTCAGAGGCGTAGCACTCTTCTCGAGCATCTGCCAGACGCCCTTCTGCCAGATGCCCTTTTTTAACGTCACACCCGTGTGATAGCTTTGCTCCTTATGACTGAGCCGTTGGTCCGCGCATCGGGCCTCACCAAGCGTTTTGGCGACTTCACCGCGGTCGATGATGTGGACTTCGTCGTCAACCCGGGTGAGGTCTTTGGCTTCCTCGGCCCCAACGGAGCCGGGAAGAGCTCGACGATGAAGATGATTGGTGCCGTGTCGCCGGTAACCGCGGGCAACCTCACGGTCTTTGGTCTGGACCCCGAGGCCGACGGTGCCAGGATCAGGGCCCGGTTGGGCTCGGTGCCGCAAGACAACCTGCTCGACACCGAATTGACCGTCTTCGAGAACCTGTTCATCTACGGTCGCTACTTTGACCTGCCCAAAGCCGTGATCAGAGAGCGGATCGACGAGCTGCTCGCTTTCGCCCATCTCGAAGAGAGACGCGACGACCTGGTGGACCCACTATCGGGTGGGATGAAACGCCGGTTGACCATTGCCAGAGCGCTGATCAACCAGCCGGACCTGATCCTGCTCGACGAGCCGACCACCGGGCTCGATCCGCAGGCCCGCCACGCCCTCTGGGATCGGCTCTACCGGCTCAAGCGGCAGGGCGTGACGCTGATCATCACCACCCACTACATGGATGAGGCCGAGCAGCTTTGCGACCGTCTGGTGGTGATGGACAACGGCAAGATCGTCGCAGAGGGCTCGCCACGCAGCCTCATCGGGCGGTTCGCCACCCGGGACGTGGTCGAGCTGCGCTTCTCGCTCGATATGCAACCGGCTGAGAGCGAATTGGAGGGTTTGGCAAAGAGGATCGAGAGCCTGCCGGACCGCACGCTGCTGTACACCGACAACGCCGATGCGACACTGGTCGACCTCACCGAGCGGTCGCTGGCTATCGAGAGCACAATCGTCCGGCGTTCAACGCTCGAGGACGTATTCCTCCGGCTGACCGGACGGAGCCTGATCGACTGATGGCGGTACCCGGTTCCCTGCTCTTTGTCGAACGCAACGCCCGTGTCTACCGCCGCACTTGGCGGGGCTCGGTGATCAGCACGTTCCTCAACCCGATCCTGTACCTGCTGGCGATGGGACTCGGTCTGGGCACCCTGGTCGATGACGGCGGTGGAGCCACCCAGCTCGACGTCGACTACCTCACCTATCTCGCCCCCGGGTTGCTGGCGGCGGCGACGATGATGACCGCGGCCGGCGAATCCATGTACCCGGTCATGGCGGGGATGAAGTGGAACAAGTACTACCACGACGCCCTCGCCACACCGCTGTCGATCCGCGACCTGGTGGTCGGGCACTTTGGGTGGTTGGCGGCCCGCATTCTGTTCACCGCAGTCGTGTTTACCGGAGTCATGGCATCCTTTGGCACGATAAGCCTGGTGAAGGCACCGCTGCTGATCATCCCATCCGTGCTGGGTGGCCTCGCCTTTGCCGGACCGATCACCGCGTATGCGGCACAGCTGAAGAACGAGTCGGGTCTGGCGGCCGTATTCCGCTTTGTAATCACACCGCTGTTCCTGTTCTCGGGGACGTTCTTCCCGATCGAGGAGCTCCCCGACTGGATGGAACCGTTCGCATACGCCACACCGTTGTGGCACGCGGTCGACCTGACAAGATCGGTGGCGCTCGGCATCCCCACCACTCTCGACCCTGTCATCCACTATGCGGTGCTGGTCGGGTTCCTCATCGCAGGAGGCTTCGTCGCCGACCGCTACTTTCACAAGAGGCTGCGAGTATGACGTCCACACTCAACCGCCGTATCGCTCCACCCCGTATCGGCCGGATTCGCGCCAAATACGTGCTCGAGCGAAACGTGCTCGTCTACCGCCGGTTATGGCTCATCGTGTTCTCCGGGTTCTTCGAGCCGGTGTTCTACTTGTTTTCGATCGGAATCGGTATCAGCAAGCTCGTCGGCGATGTCGCAGGGCCCAACGGGGAATTGATCGAATACACGGCGTTCGTGGCCCCGGCGCTGCTGGCGGCGTCGGCGATGAACGGGGCCGTCTACGAATCCACAATGAACATCTTCTGGAAGCTCAAGTTTGCCAAGGTCTACGACAGCATGCTCGCCGCGCCTCTCAACGTGTGGGACATCGCCATAGGTGAGATCGGATGGTCTCAGATCCGTGGTGGGCTTTACGCAGGTGCCTTCCTCGTCGTCGCCCTCGTCATGGGTTTGCTCCACTCGTGGCTGGCCGTTCTGGCCCTGCCGGCGGCCTTGCTCATCGGGGTCGCCTTTGCCGCCGTCGGGTTTGCGACCACCACCTTCCTAAAGAGCTGGCAGGACTTCGACATGGTGAACATGGTGATGATGCCGCTGTTTTTGTTCTCGGCCACGTTCTTCCCCCTCGATGTCTACCCGCCTGCTTTGCAGCTGGTAGCTCAGATTTCGCCGTTGTACCACGGTGTCGAAATCATCCGTGCATTGACGCTCGGCACCGTTGATGTGGTGATCGTCGCCCATATCGCCTTCTTGGTGGCGATGACCCTGATCGGCTTCGCGGTCACCGCTCGCCGTCTGGAGAAGCTGCTCAAGGCCTGATGTCAGCAGGGCCGGGCTTGCACAGACAACAAAGGTCGGATACAGTCACCATCACATACTGATAATAGTTCTCATTATACAAAGGAGGATGAGAACCGATGCGTAAGTCACTACTCCTGTCCTGGACAGCCGTGTTGGCCGTCATGCTGCTTGCCGCGACTGGCTGCGGGAGTGATGATGGCGCGTCCGATGAAGGTGACACGATCACCGTCATCGCCACCACACCGGTGCTCGCCGACATCACTAGCAATATCGTCGGTGACGCAGCGACCGTGACCGCCCTTATCCCAATTGGCGCCAGCCCACACGACTATGCACCGTCGGCACAGCAGGCCACCGCACTCCAGAACGCCGATCTGGTGATCGCAAACGGCCTCGGTCTCGAGGAGGGGCTCGCCGACCTGCTCGAGGCGGCGCGGCGAGATGGCACCAACGTGCTTGAAGTAGCTCCGCTGGTCGATCCCATCCCCTTTGCCGGCACAGACCGGGCGCACGAGGATGACGAAGACGAAGGCGAAGACCACGAGGGCGACGACCCACATTTCTGGCTCGACCCGCTTCGAGATGCGGACGCCGCCCGGATAATCGCAGGCGAGCTCGCCGTCATTGCTCCCGATGGTGACTGGGCCGCATCAGCCGACCGCTACGCCGCCGAGTTGACGGCAGCCGACGGCCAGATCCGGGACATCCTCAGCGTCATCCCCAGCGACGGCCGCAAGCTCGTCACCAACCACGATTCGTTCGGGTACTTCGCCGAGCGTTACGGGTTCGAAGTGGTCGGTGTGGTTGTCCCCGGGGGCTCAACGCTCGCCGAACCGAGTTCCGCGGAGTTGGCCGGACTCGTCGAAGAGATCCGTCGCACAGGGGTACGGGCGATCTTCGGCGACACCAGCGAATCGGCTGATCTCGCCAACGCCATCGCCGGCGAGCTCGACCAGACGGTCGAGGTGGTTCAGTTATACACGGGGTCGCTCGACGAACCGAGCACCGAAGCAGGCACACTCATCGGGATGTTGATCACCGATGCCCGGCTGATCGCAGAGGCGCTGTCCTAGGAGGGTGGTGTCAATCGCCAGTTCTGGCTCGCGGACGCCTCCGGAAACCCCGGATTCATTGGCAGTGCGAGCCGCCACGGCTGCTTTGACACCACCCTCCTAGTGTCCTGTCCGCTAGGAGGCGGCCAGTTCTGGCACGGCCGCTTCCAGACCAACCTCCTAATCGTCAGCGCCTGGCGCCGACGATCGCGTTGACCAGCCCGGCGCCTGTGGCCGCATCGTCGACCGTGTAAACCAAGTCGGCGGCATCGGCGCGGACCAGACGCAGCGCCTCTCCCCCACGGACGATGGTCGCCCGGACCCCGGGTCGTAGCCGGTATCCCCAGCCACCGTATGCCAGCGGGCGTACCGTCTCGACTTCGGCGTTGGTGACCGAGCCCATCGGGACGCGCCATATCGGAAAACCCCACCATCCGAGGCTCACGACAACGCCACCCCCTGCGACGGTGACCCGAACCTGGGCGAATGTCAGCAGCACCACACCCAGCAGGGCGAGGAACACGCCGGTGAGCCCCCAGGCGATAAGCCCGATGCCAACGGCGACAACCCCGCTGCCGGTGACGAGCTTGCCGGACCCGCGACCGGACCACACTGCATTCAGAGGATCGTCGAGCCTCAAGCTGGGCGCTTCACCGGCAGGGTGCTCAGCGTGAACCGACGACCCTCCCGCAACCCACCAACCAATAGCCCCGGCCGACAGGGCAACCAGCAGCAAGCTGATGATGCCGACCCAGGTGACCGAGCCCGCTTCCTCCCAGGAGCCGGCATCGCGGTTGGCCACAACCGACAACCAGGCGACACCGGCGAGCAAGGCTCCTACGGCGAACAATCCCGCGGCGAACGACGGGCCCTCGGCAGGCGTGGCGGCAACTACACGACGCACCGAGACAGATATGGCTACCAACAACGCCGCAAGCACCCCGACCAAAACGATCGGAGGCGCTGCGCCGTCCGGCCCACCATCAAGACCCCAGTGGATCGCCATTGGACTGGGGAGCTCCGACCAGAAGATCACGAAGGGAGTCAACACAACCACCACCATCACGGCAGGGATGATCGACAGGGTCAAACGACGTCTCACGCAAACTCCTTTTTCAACATCTCGATCACCTCATCGGCGGACACACCGCGACGCCCGGCTTCGGCAGCCAACTCGGCGACGAGGCTGTAGATCGAGGCAATCGATTCCGACCCTTGCCTCACGATGGCGCCACGCCCCCGGCGTAGCTCGATGACGCCGTCGTCCCTGAGGTCGCTGTAGGCTCGCAACACGGTGTGCATGTTGACCTCGAGCGACCGGGCGAGGTCCCTGGCCGCCGGAAGCCGATCGCCTTCGGCGACGTCACCGTCGGCTACCGACCGGCGCACAGCCGCCGCTATCTGGGCATACAGGGGAAGCCCACTGGATGGGTCGAGACTCAGCAGCATTGTTCTAGTTACACTAGAACAACTAGCCCGAAGGGTCAAGCATCCTGCCAACAGCCCGACGGCACACGCGAGGTAACCTGCCACGATGCCCAACCGCCGCTTCGCATTTACTCTTGCCTCGTCGCTCGCAGATCTCGGTCTCGAGCACGTCTGCATCTCCCCCGGTTCACGCAACACGCCGCTCATCGCGGGCTTTGCCGCAGAGAGCCGCATTACCAAGTGGCCGGTGCTCGACGAGCGCTCGGCAGGCTTCTTCGCTCTGGGCCTTGCACGTGCAACCGGACTGCCGGTAGCCGTTGCCTGCACGTCGGGAACGGCGGCGGTCGAATACCACCCGGCGGTCGTCGAAGCGGATCTGAGCGATGTACCCCTTCTCGTGCTGACCGCCGACCGGCCCGAGGAGCTTCGAGGCCGGGGCGCTCCCCAGACGATCGACCAGATCTCACTGTACGGGACGGCCGTGAGGATGTTCGCCGACGCGCTCGTACCGGATGAAGACACACCCGCAGAAGCCGCAGCGGAGACCGCGGTCGACATTTGGGCCCACGCCACGACGTCACCCCCTGGGCCGGTCCACTTGAACCTACCGTTCCGGGAGCCCCTGCTCGAAGCCGATTGGGCCGTTGCCCCACCACGGCTCGAGCGAATCGAAAGGAGCACAGAGCCCCACCCCGACCTCGCACCGATCGCCGCGGATCTCACGGGAAGACGAGGTTTGATCGTGGCTGGTCGGAGCCATGATCCGGACTTCCCCGCCGCCTGTGCCGAACTCGCCGCCATCGCCGGGTTTCCAATCATCGCCGACCCCCTGTCGGGGTTGCGCTTCGGCACTCACCGACAAGACCATGTCCTCGCCTATGGCGACCGGCTGGCGGCAGCCGGCGTCCTCGACATGCTTCGACCCGAGGTGGTGGTCCGGTTTGGGCCGATCCCCACGTCAAAGCCCACCTGGACGTGGCTCGAACGGCATCCCGATGTCAACCAGATCCTCATAGACATCCAAAGCAGGGACGCCACCAGCAGTGCACGAACCATCCTCGAGATCGACCCTGGAGCAGCTGCCCGATCGCTCACCTCCTCGATAACCGCAGCGGCCCCCGCCGGTTGGTCCAAGTCGTGGCTCGACCTCGACACAAGCGCTGCCGAGGCTCTCTCTCAGCTGGAGTTCCCCAGCGAGCCCGCGATCGCCCGTCTTGTGACGGAGGCAGCTCCCAACGGTTCCGCGTTGACACTCGGATCGTCGATGCCGATTCGCGATGTCGACGGATTCGCCGGCAAGCACACCAGACACCTGCGGATGTTCGGCAACAGGGGCGCCAACGGCATCGACGGGGTTGTCTCCTCCGGCCTCGGTGCCGCCGCCGCGGGGCTCAACACGATCATCCTGGTTGGCGACGTGTCCCTGTTCCACGACTTGAACGCAATTGGGACCGCTGCTCAGCTTGGCCTGCCGGTGACGGTTGTCGTGGTCAACAACAACGGAGGGGGGATCTTTCACTTTCTCCCACAGAGCGATGAGTCGATCCTCGAACCTGACGTCTTCGAAAGGTTCCTGGCCACTCCTCACGGCACCGACTTCGTCCCGGTTGCCGAGTCGCTCGGCGCCGAGGCGTACGAGACCGCCGACCCGGCGGAGCTGCGCACGCTGGTTTCCAACCCTACGGAAAGACCCCGGCTGATTCAGGTGCGCACCGACAGGGCTGCGAACCTCGATCTGCATCGCAGCCTCGACGAGGCGGTGCGACGGGCCGTTGGAGTCACGTAGCGGCCAGGAGAGACAGCAGCGGTTGGAATTTGAGCCGGGTCTCGTCGAGTTCGGTTGCCGGATCGGACTCGGCAACGATTCCGTTGCCTGCGTAGAGTCGAGATGTTCGATCGTGGACCAGCGCACATCGCAGGCTCAGCGCCACCACCGCACGGCCGGCCGGGTCGAGCCAGCCGATGCCACCCGCATACCATCCCCGATCGATACCCTCGGCCTTGTCTATGAACGCCAGCGACTCGGGACGGGGAGTACCACCGACCGCTGGTGTCGGATGGATGGCGCCAAGCACATCCAAAGTGGAAACCTCAGGAGCAAGCGTCCCGTTGATCTCGGTCGAGAGGTGCTGGACGGTTGCCATCCTGCGGAGGCTCGGACCAGCGGGGTAGACGAGATCAGTGGTCAACGGGCTGAGCCGGGCGATCAGATCGTCGACAACTATTGCATGCTCCGCCCTGTTCTTGTGACTGTTGAGAAGCTGTTCACCGACGGCGACATCATCCTCTCCCTTGCCTCTGCGGGCAGAGCCCGCCAGCGGGTTGACGCGGATGTCGCGGTCGCGCTGAGACAACAGGAGCTCCGGACTGGCACCGACGAACGCGGTGGATCCAACGGCCGCCGCATAGACATAGCTCGCCGGGTTCGCCTCGGCGAGGTGATACACCAGATCGTAAGGATCGGTGGCTCGCTCCGAATGCACCAGCACGGACCGTGCCAACACAACCTTCTCGAGCGACCCATCACGAATGGCACCGATCGCCTCGGCTACCTCGGCCTGCCATGCCCCGGCGGGCGGCACGGACTCGACAGTGTGCGCACCGGGATCGGGCCCCGGCGGCGGGTCCCACGGGCTCAACCCGGCCAGCGTGTCGAGCATCGGCCCGACGTCGGCGCCAGGCGCGACCGCAACCACCAGCCGGGTTTCCAACCCATCACGAACCACCGTCACCGCCGGCAGTACCACGTCAAACGCCCCGAAACCCGCCCACTCCGACGACGACGGCCCATCGGGGCTAAACGAGAAACCGGCCATCAACCTGGCTCCATCGGTCAACGGCGGCAAGGAGGCAACGTGCTGCTCCATCGTCGGGAAACGATCGGTGCCGGCAGCGGTCAGCTTCGCTGCGATACCGAGACTGGCAACCTCGTCGCCGTCGGGGGTGCGAAAGAAGGTGCTGTGAGCCACGAGCCTTGCCCCGGCACGCACGACGGCGAGGGGATCGCAGGTGACCGGTATCGATGCACTGCGTAGACCGGTCGAGTCGCCCTCGAGCTGCTCGGCGACCAGGTTCAGCTCGGAATTTGTGAAAAGCACGGGGAGAGACACTAGTGCGACGTCAACCCGTTGAGCGCGTCGGCTAGATGAGCTGCGATCACACCCGGGCGTTCCATCCAGACGAAGTGGGAAGCTCCGGGGATGATCTCATAGCGAGCATCGACAAACCGTCCGGCAAGCTCAGCGACGAACGGCTCCTGGTGAGTGGTCGACTCCGCCCCGGCGATGACGATCGACGGGACCCTGACCTCTCCAAGCCTGTCCCACGCCCCGTGCATGGTCGCGGCGGCAAAGAACTCCGCCTCGCACTCGGGGGTGCATTTCAGCACTGCGCCGCCATCTTCTTCTCGCATGCCGCCGCTGACGTACGCCCACATCGCCCGCTCCTCCCAGGCCGAGAACGTCCGCTTTCTCATGAAGTTGTCGAAGGCCGCTTGCCTGCTGGTAAAGCCCGGTTTACGGCGCAATGCACCTAGCGCCATCGGGTGGTCCGGACGTCTGACGTATGGCGGCGGCAGCACGATCGGCTCCACGAGGACAAACGACGCAAACGTTCCCGGCTGGATCAACTCGGCCAGCACCAGCACCGCTCCGCCCGCGCTGTGCCCTACGCCGATGACCTGCCGCTCCGCACCGATCAGCTCAGCGAGGTCACCGCCGACATCCCACCAGTCGAACGGCCGTGGCGGGACACCCGAGTCACCGTGCGCTCTGAGGTCGAGCGCCAGCGCCCGGAACTCAACATCGTGTGACCTGGTATCGGCGATGACCGGATCGCACACTTCTTTGCAGAAGCCGGTGGCGTGGACGAACACCACGAGTGGACCCGACGAGCCCGACTCTGTGTAAGCGATCTCGATCCCGTCGCGCGCGGTGACGTGTTGGATGCTTTGTTCGCTACTCGCCGTCATCCAGCCGCCAGGTCATGTCGGTCGTAACCTTGATGACACCATCGAGGCGGCGTGCCAGCTCAGCTAAGAGTCGGGCCTCGTTGCGGGTTCCGATCTCACCGCTGAAGGTGACAACCCCATTGGTTACGTCCACGCTGACGTCGTCAGGATCGATGAACAGCACCCGGCGCAGCAGGTCCTCGCGGATCTCGTCCTCGATGATCTCGTCGGGACGGGTGAACGCGGCAACAACGTCGAGGCGGGAGATAATGCCGAGACTCTTCCCATTGGTGTCGGTGACGGGGAGCCGGTTCACATCGTTGACCACCATGATCCTCGCCGCTTCGGTGACCGTGGCGTCGGGGTTGATGGTCAGCACCGAGCGGTGCATCACCTGTTCGACCCGCTCGACCGGTTGTGGATCCTCCGCTTCCTCACGGGCGACTTCGAGCCGGAGAAAATCGGCTTCGGTGATGATTCCCACCACTCTTGTGTTCTCGTCGACCACCGGTAAGCCACTCACCTTGTTACGCACCATCAGCCGGGCGGCGGCTTTGATCGGCGTATCCGGCGACGCGGTGATCACGTCTGATGTCATCAGATCAACTACACGCATGAGGTGGCCCTCCTACAGGACTTGCGTAACCCCATTCTGGCAGCAAGACATCACGCGCACACATAGTCCCCGCCGTGGGTTCGCCATCCCGGCTTTCTGAAGTGGGAGTAAATGTCGGTCTGTCCTGCTATCAGGCGCCGTCTCACCATTCATCGTCGACCACGACCGCACCCCGTGAACCGCCGATGTATCGACGGGGAAGGGCCGCAAGACCGGTTCTCGGACTGTCAATGACGCGCGATATCGCTCAGAGTGGTGGGACATCGGCGACGTGAGGCATCCCCTCACCGAGCCACGCAAGGGGATGCAAGCGTAGGGCAGCGGGCTGAGCGGATGGCCCCCCATATTCTCACCTCTATGAGCGGCCTATCGGGGTCGATAGATGTCTGCCCGATGGTCGATGTAGATGACCCGGACCGTCCGGTTGATTTCGCTTATCTCGTAGACGATGCGATAGGCGCCGACTCTTGCGGAGTGAAGACCGACTAGGTCGCCTTGCAGCGGTTTGCCGACGCCATGCGGGTTTTCGAGTAGTGAACCTACGAGGTAATCCAGGACTGCGAGGGCAATCTTCTCGGGGAGTCGATCAATTGGTCTTCGGGCTGGCCCGGCAACAACCAGATCCCAAGGTGCAGCTCTCACGCAGTCTTGGAGCGGAGTTTGCTACGCAGCGTCTCGATGTCGTCCTTGGTGACAACATCGCCACTGACGATTGCAGCCCGTCCTTGCTGGATCTCGCGCATAGCCGCCGGATCCGACAGGATTGCCAGGGTCTCTTCGATGGCCTCCAAATCGTCTGTGCTGAGCAGAACGGCGACTGGGCGTCCGTTGCGGGTGACGGTGACCCGTTCCTGGGTGGTTACCACCTCGTCGACAACTTCTGACAATTTGGCTTTGACTTCGGAGAGCGGAAGTGTTCTTGACATGACCAGAATTATAGTCTGTATGCGGCTTCGGTCAATCCACATTGACCGCAGCCGCGTGCACATCGCGTACAAATGACGATGAAAAACGACGCGATACAGCGAAAGATGACGAGCATCAGAATCCGACGTTCGCCCGATACGGCGTAGTAATACCGCAGGTCACGGATCGTCTTCGTCCGAGAAGAGATCTTCGATGAGTTCCTCAAAGACTCGGGAGATCTTGAACGCGAGCGGGAGAGAGGGTGCGTACCTCCCGCGTTCGATCGCAATTACGGTCTGACGAGAGACACCGAGCGCCGCGGCGAGTTGCTTCTGTGTCAGCCCTTGCTGTTCCCTGAGTTCTCTAATTCGGTTCTTCATCGATATCGCGCTCGGCCCCACACCCACCCGGCTAGATAGAGGCTGGGCATTGTCACCAACAGGTACACACTCGGGGAGCGGTGCGGCTGCGGCAATAGCCATCGATGGAGGAACTCGGAGCGCTCGGTCCAGGCCAAGGTGGCAATTAGGGCCCACCCTGCGACTATGACCACCGTGCCGACAAACCCGACGGCTAGCGCGATCAAATGGATTCTCTGTGATAACTCGTCGAGTCGCTGATATCGGCGCACAGCAAAGGTGACGGTGACGATGCCGGCAAGGATGAGCATGCCCGTCACTGGATAGATCGACTTCGCCTGAGTGACGCTGTCGAGGGAGAGCAGCCAGGCGGTGGCAACGAGCAGGCCAAGCATGACCACACCAGCTAGCCAACGGAAGGTCCGCGTGATGTTCATCCTCCAACTCCTTGGTGTAAAGCAACCTTTACATATGGTACGGTCTTGACACAAATGGTGTCAAGGTGCCTTTACGCCACGTACAGGTAGGTGTATTGCTGGTCGGAGTGAGGGCTTCTGGCGTCGGAACCCAGTCGTGGTGGGATTGCTGATAGGGATCTGGCGACGTATCGCCGACGACAAGGCACAACCAACCCGCCGAGATCACACAAATCCCGGGTGAGAACGAGCACATCGCCGAACCAAGCATGGCGGCACGTCCGCGAGCGGTCCTTCGAATACTCACCAACTGCAGCAAATCGCTGCCTCGGGCATCGGCCTGGCGCGACTGGAGCGGTACGCTACGCATCATGAAGGCCGACCACCGGCTCGGGGACCGCAAGTCGCGGACGGTCCACCACCTAGATCTACCATGATTCGAATCGCTGCGTCGATACTGGCCGTCGCCTGTCTCAGCCTCGTCACCGTCTATTGGATCGCTTGATCCAGTCGACCGTGCCAGCTATCGCCGGCAGCACCGATGCTCGCCGGCGACTCCGCCTCGGAAGTTCTCCGTATGGCGAACCTCCCGTGCCGCGGGGACTGAGGATGTTTCCCTACAGCTCGGCGAGGACGTCGCGCCGAGACGGGAGGTAGGCGCCTTTGACAGGTCGCACCTTGATCCGGGCGTCGACCACGCTGAGCCCCTGGCCGGGCTCGGCCACCTTGACCGGGTTCATGTCCATCTCGACAATCTCGGGCAGATCGGCGACCAGGGCCGAGACACGCAGCAGTGCCTCCCGCACCGCCGGAACATCGCCTGCGGCACCACCCCGGTAGCCATCGAGAAGCTGCGCTGATTTCACCTCGCTGATCATCTCTTCCGCATCGAGATCGGTCAACGGGTGAATCCGGAACGCAACGTCACCGATCAGCTCGACGAACACCCCACCGAGACCAAATACGAGCAGCGGCCCGAAGTTGGGGTCCTCCGTCATGCCGATCAGCACCTCGTGGCCACCCTCGACGAATTGTTGTACGAGGACACCCTGTGCGTCGTCGACCGCCGAAGTTACCGCGGCGTAGCCCTGCCGGACCTCCGACTCCCCTTCGATATTGAGAACGACGCCACCGACATCCGACTTGTGGAGTGCCGAATCTGAGATGACCTTGAGCACAACCGGACCGTCCATCTCGGCAGCGACTGCCACTGCCGCATCCGCCGAGTGGGCGACGACCGACCTGGGCATCGTGAGGCCGTACGCACCAAGCACAGCCGCGACATCGTCGGGATCCAGCCAACCCTCGCCATGTCGCGCCAACGCAGCGTCCACGACTCCCCGGGCGGCAGCTATGTCGACCGTGTCGAGTTCGACGATGGCACCCTCGTCCTTTTGTCGCCACTGCTCGTGCTCGACCGCTTTTGCCAACGCAAACGCAGCCTGCTCCGGGAACGGGTAGGTGGGAATCCGACGGTCGTCGGCGTTGAACACCTGGGGCGCTCCTCCCGAACTCATGTACACGATAAGCGTGGTCTTCTCCCAGTGGTGGGCGAACGACGCGTCGCGGATGGCCTCAGTGATCTGCGCGACCCCCTCCGGCGCCGCCGGGATGTAGATGACCATCAGGGCATCGATCTCGTTGGAGGTGAGCAGCGCGTCGATACACGCCGAATACTCGGCGGCGCCTGCCGACGCGATCATGTCAACGGGATTGGCCACCGCAGCGTCCGGGGACAGGAAACCTTGAAGCTTCGTCTTCAGCTCGCCGCTGAACTCGACCACCTGGAGACCGTTAGCCTCGAGAGCATCGACGGCCAGGATCCCGGGCCCACCGGCATTTGTCAGTATCCCGACCCTGCCACCCTCGGGCAGCGGCTGGTTGGCGAGCAGTGAAGTCACATCAAAGAGCTGGGTCAGGGTGTCGGTGCGAACAACCCCCGCCTGCCGGAAGAGGGTATCGACAGCGGCATCCAGGCTCGCCAGCGAACCTGTGTGGCTGGAAGCGGCTCGCGCACCCGCAGCGGTGCGACCAGACTTCACTGCCACAATCGGCTTCTTCTTCGAGATCCTCCTGGCGGCACGGGCAAACCGGCGCGGGTTACCGAACGACTCCATGTACAGCAGGATCACGTCGGTGCCCGGGTCGGACTCCCAGTACAGAAGGAGATCGTCGCCGGAAATATCGGCTTGGTTCCCGATGCTGATGAATGTGGAGATACCGATGCCCATCTGTGTTGCGTAGTCGAGGATGGCTATGCCTAACGCCCCGCTCTGGCTGGACATGGCCACGTTCCCGGCCGGCGGCGACAGCGGACCGAACTGACCGTTCATCGAGACGGCTGAATCCATGTTGATCAGCCCCATACAATTGGGCCCGACCATCCGCATACCCGCATCTCGCACGATTTCCATCAGCTCGTCCTCGAGCGCGGCACCGGCAGGCCCCGTCTCGGAGAACCCGGCACTGATGACTACCAGCCCACGCACGCCCTTCTCGACACACTCCTCGACGACACCACTGACAAACCGCGATGGAACGACGATGTATGCGAGGTCTACCCGGCCGGGGACATCGAGAACCGACTTGTACGCCTTGACGGATCGGACGACATCTGCCTTCGGGTTGACCGGGAAGACCGGACCGGTGAAGTCACCGTTGATGAGGTTTGTGAACAAGCGCCCACCGATCGAGCGTGGCTCCCTGCTGGCGCCGATCACGGCGACTGCGCTTGGGTAGAACACCGGCAGCAACGATGCGGCGATGGCTCGTTGCTCGTCGATCTCGTCCGATTTGAAGAACCCGGGCATGTCGGACGTAGGGAACTCGACCTTGTACAGCCCCTCGCTCTCCTCCCGCCGCATCGGGTACCCGGCGTTGCGGAACACCCGGATCATCACGTGGTTGTCGGCTAGAACCGACGCCCGGAAGGCGGTGATCCCCTGCTTGTCGGCGTAGGTGGTGAGGTAGCGGACGAGCCGGGTAGCAATACCCTTTCCCTGCTCCGCGTCGACCACGGCGAACGCGACATCGGCAAGCTCCGGATTGGATTCGTCCCGCCAGTAACGGCCGACCCCGACGATGTCGTCGCCGCGGACCGCTACGAGAGCCATATGGTCGACATAGTCGAGGTTTGTGAATGCGTCGAGCTCCTCCGGCTCCAGCTGGGTCTTGATCTGAAAGAAACGGTGGTACACCGATTGACGGGACATCCTGCCCACCATCGCCTGGAGGCTGTCGGAATCCGTGGGTTTGATCGGACGGATCCGGATGGTGGTGCCGTCGCGAAGGGCAACGTTGTTCTCCCAGTCCGCCGGATATTGGGGCGGTACCGAGCTGTCGGCGATCATCTCAACTCCTCGAGCCCCGAAGGGCGGTGTTTGGTTCTTCGCGTGTGCAGACAATGCTGATTCTTCCACACCGCTCACACGACCCGCAGCGGTGTACGCTGCCGCCCATGCGACGCGTAGCCCTGACTGCCGTGATCATCCTCGCGTCATGCGCCGGGAATGGCGAGACGAGCGAACCAACCAACCCGCCTGCCACGCTCACGTCGCTCCCCGCGGCAACCGTCTCGACATCCTCAGCAACTACGACAACGATCCCAGCCACCACAAGCACAACGATTACCACAACAACCACGACGCTGCCTGCCGATGCGGCCGCCGACTTTGCGTTCTCCCAGGTCGTCTTTGGAGATCTGGCGTTTCTGGTCGTGACCAACTGGGGCAACGACACCGGAAGACTCCAGGGTCTATGGCTCAGCCAGGGCTCATCGGTCCAGGCACTCCCCGACGTGGAGATCGGCCCCGGCGAGCAGGCGCTGCTCGGTCTCGCCGCCAATCCCCCGCCCGACCTGACCGGCATGGCGGCAGTTCTCCACATCGGGCCGTCCGTCGGCGACATCGTCGCCAACGGTGGGGAGCTTGCGCTGCACGACAGCGATGCATTCAACGAGCCGTCGAGCCTGCTCGACTACGTGGCCTGGGGCGAAGGCCCACACCTGCGCATCGGCCAAGCGGCCGAGGCGGGGATCTGGGGAGAGTCGACGGTCGAGGTGATCGATCACGCCCCGTCGATCTCAACCGGATTTCATCCGACGACCGGCGCCGAGGATTGGGCAGCGGACCTGGGAGGATGACAGTCAGCTTGTCACAATGCCGAAGAGCGGCACCTCCAAGCGTGCAGCAGCGGGCCTGGCTCTGGCCTTGACCCTTTCCGCATGCGGCTCACCGCAGGACGAAACGGTGGCGGATCTAGCCGGCGCACGTTCCTCCTCATCGACCTCCGACCCGACAAACCCACCATGCGAGTGCGGAGCGCTCGAGACCACAAGCTTTAGGACTTATTAGCACCAGGCCGACCCGCCCCTAACCCTGGAGATGCGATTCTGTAATCGCTACGCCACGCAGCAAAGCAACAGTTCGCAAGGGTGGACGCCCCTCATCTGCCCATCATTCTTGCGAAAGTGTGAAGGACCTGTCCCAGCCCGACGGGTCCTTCACCATTTTCTGCACCGGATCACTTCCCCGCACCAAAGACCACCTCGACTCTGGCACCACCAAGAGCCGACTCCCCGATGATCAGGCCGCCACCTGTTCGCTGTGCCGCCTTCAGGACGATGTCGAGCCCCAGTCCCGTGGACCCACCCCCGCTCTCGCCCCGCTCTAGTGCATCCTCATGCACAAAACCCGTGCCGCTGTCCTCGACGACAAGGACCACCTGACCATCACTATGTCCAGGACGGGCCTCGATCCGGTAGCCGACCCCCGGGCTCGTATGTGAAAAGACGTTCTCGAGCAGCGTGTCGACTAGAGCGCCGAGGTCCGGTGCGCTCATGGCGACCGGGAGGCGCCCTCCTGCCGTATGCACATCCACAGGCCGGGTCTGCTCATCGGCAAGCACCTTCCAGAATGTGGCCCGGTGTCTCACGACGGCCCCCAGATCCGACTGCTCGGGCCCCTTCGCCTCCGACGGTTTGCGTGCCTGCTCGATCATTCGATCCACTGCGCTCTCTAGACGATCGATGTCCTCCAGCAGGGCAGCAGATACCTCACGATCGGTCAGCGTCTCAACCTGGAGACGCAGCGCGGTCAGCGGAGTGCGCAGCCGGTGCGACAGATCTGCCACCGACTCACGCTCCTCTGCAAGCAGCAGACGCAATCGCTCGCCAAGGAAATTGAAGGCAACGCCGACATCTGCGATCTCATGGGGACCGGATGGTTTGACACGGCGATCGAGGTCACCGCCGCCGAGGGCCAGCGCCGCGTCGGATAGCTCAGCAATCGGGCGGACGATGGAACGCCCGAGACGGTCGGCGGTGACGACCGCCACCAACACCAGGAAGACACCCAGCCCGGCGAGCATCCCCCACGCCACCCACACACCCGCGGTCAGATCGGACTCAGCGACAAACGAACGTACCACGGCGTTGACCTCGGCATCGGGGACGTCGGCCGAGAGCAGCGGCACGAGCACCTCGGCGCCTCCGTCGGTGAAGGCCGTGAACGCCCGCGCTTCGGAGAAGGCCACATCGACGTTATCCCGGCTGAACACGGGAGCGCCGACTTCCTGGCCGTCGGGGAAGAACACCGTCACCGACTCGGCACTGGTCGCAAACACATCGAGCACCAAAGCGGCTGCTTCAACCGAAACGGGGCCGCCTGCGGGGCGGGTGGTATCGACCGCGAGCGCCGTTGCGATCGCCTGGGCGAGAGTCTCGGCGCGCGAGAGCGCCCGGTTCTGCGCTTGGTTGCGAAGCGTCAGCGCCAGCGGGATCACAAAAGCGATGACGACCAGGGTGCTGATCGCCAGTGACCACATGGCGAGTCTTTGTCTCATTCGTGCGGGTCTACCAGCTTCACACCGACACCGAAAACGGTTTGGAGATACCGACTATCGGCCGCCGACTCACCTAGCTTCTTACGCAACCAGGAGATATGCACATCGACGGTCTTCTCGCTGCCACCGTACGGCTGTCTCCAGACCTCTGCGAGCAACTCTCTCTTGGACACCACCTCGCCACGGCGTTCCGCCAGGAACCGCAACACGTCGAACTCCTTGGGGCTCAGATCGATCGGCGCACCTGAGAGACGGGCTTCGCGGGCAGCGACATCGATCGCCAGATCCCCGACCGACAGCGGACCCTGGCGGCCCTCACCGCCGGTGCGCCGCAACACGGCACGAACCCTGGCTTCGAGCTGGTCGACGGAGAACGGCTTTACCAGGTAATCGTCCGCACCCGCATCGAGGGTTCCGATCACATCACGATCCTCACTCCTGGCGGTGGCAACGATAATGGGCACATCGCTGACGGCCCTGATCATCTTCAATAGCTCGGATCCGTCCAAATCGGGAAGGCCCATGTCGAGTATCACCAGCTGGGGGGAGATGCGGACGACGGCTTGTAGCCCCTCCATCGCGGTCGCGGTCGACTCCACATCGTGGCCGCGGTCGGCCAGGACTCGCGCCACGAGCTCGCGAATCCGCTGCTCATCCTCGATGATCACGACTGAAGCCATCGGGCCAACTGTAGAGGTCTTGAAAGAAATCTCAAGATTGCCTTAGTAACTCCTTAATCTATTCTTGGTAGGCACCAAAGGAAGAGTTGTACACAATGGGTTCAATGCGGCAGAGACTCCTTCTCGTCGCCGGATGGGCTGCAGCTGCCGTCGTGGCCAGTTTGGTCTCAACGGGCGCCGTAGCAGTGGCAGGCGGGCAGGTCATCGACCGGCCCCTCCGCCCCCTCTCGGCGTCAGAAGTCGCTGCTCTGACCGAAGAATGCGGTTCGACTGAACGAGCGCCTTGCCTCCGGCAGCTCGAGAGTTCGATAGATGCGCAGGAATCGGAAGGCGCCGCGCCGCAACCGACCTTGAGCCTTCCAGGCGACGAGGATGGAGTCTCCCGAGACGACGTCGCCACCGACACCTCCGAACTCCCTTCCCAAGATTCCGTTGATCCCGACGCCGATGAGAGCCTGCTGCCACCCGACGACCGGCCAACCACCCGTGTTGTTCCCGGGCCCCGGGCCGAGGTGGTCGACCTAACCGGTGGCCGAGTCAGCGTATCAGGAGCCAACGGCAAGGTTCGTGTCATCTGGTCTATCCCACGGCCCGGGTATGCCCTCCTCCCCGCCGGGACCGCCGACCGTCAGCCGGATCAAGTGACCGTCGTCCTCTCCAACGGTTCACACCAATCTGCACTGATCGCATCATGGGACCCCGACGAGGGTCTACTCATCGAAACCCGAGAAGGCGGCGTCACGACCAACGAGTCCTGAGCCACACATTCTTCTCCCTCCGGAGCCAGACATTCTTCTCCCTCCGGGAGAAGTGCCCGAGCGCAGCGAGGGCGATGAGGGCCTCATGAACTCAAGGTTCGGAATGAAGAAGCCCTCACCTGCCTCGCTGCCGTATCGGCTTCCGATACGCCTCGGCCTGTCCTCTCCCGAAGGGAGACGAATAGCGTGGCACACGCCCTCCTAGGCCAGGGCTACCAGCTCGAGCATGGACTCGTCGAAGAAGTCGGCCTCGCCGTCGGGCATGAGGATCATCCGGTCGGGCTGGAGCGCCTCGACGAACTCGGTGTCGTGGCTGACCAGGATCAACGTCCCGGTGTACTGTCGGAGTGCCCCGAGCAGCGCCGCTTTGGCTTGTGGGTCCAGGTTGTTGGTCGGCTCGTCGAGCAGCAACACGTTGTCACCCCTTACCACGAGTTGTGCCAACGCCAGTTTTGTCTTCTCACCACCGGAGAGGGTGCCGGCATCCTGATCGACCTTGTCGGCCAGCAGGAAATGGCCGAGGATCGTACGGAGATCTCGATCCGGGATGGCCGACACCCTGCGCATATGGTCGAGCACTGTCTCGCCGAATCGGATCTGCTCGTGCTCCTGGGCGTAGTAGCCCACCGTGGCGTTGTGGCCGATCTCGACTTCACCCAGATCCGGCGACTCGACGCCGGCCAGAATCCGCAGCAGCGTGGTCTTGCCTGCACCGTTCAGACCCATGATGACCATCCGCTCACCACGGTCGATATCGACGTCGACATCGACGAAGACGACATTGTGGTCAAACGCCTTCGCAAGACCCAGTGCCTTGAGCGGGGTACGTCCCGAGGACTCGGGCTGTGGAAAACGAACCGCGATTGCCCGGTCTTTGGCGCCAATGTCGACTCGCTGAGCCTTCAGCTTGTCCACCCGGGTTTCCCAAGAGCGGGCACGCTTCGCCATCTTCTCGGTGGATCCCTTGAACCGTCGAATGCCTTCCTCGAGACGGGCGATCTTCTCGTCCTGATGCTTTCGCTCCCGCCGTCTCTGCTCCCGGCGCCGGCCGCGCTCTTCGATGTAGTAGCTGTAGTTGCCCCTGTATGGCTCGAGCCGTCCGGCATCGACCGCGAGCACCGACGTGATCGACTTGTCGAGTAGCGGCAGATCGTGGCTGACCACCAAAAGCCCACCCGAGTAGGCGGCGAGGAACTCCATCAGCCACGCTTTGGCATCGAGATCGAGGTGGTTTGTCGGCTCGTCGAGGATGAGCACATCGGTTTCGGCAAACAACACCCGTGCCAGCTCGACCCTGCGGCGCTGACCACCCGACATGGTGGCCACCTTCTGATCGAGATCGTCCCCTTTGATCCCAACCGAGGCCGCAAACCGTTTCGCCTCCGCAATCGCCACGTAGCCGCCGCTGGCGGTGAACTCGTCGTCCAGCCTGCTGAAGCGCTCGATCAAACGGTCGCGCTCAGCACCGGTCGCCGCCTCCATCTGCCTGCGAACCTGTTCGATTCGCCGCTCCAGGTTGCCGATGTCACGGGCGGTGAGCACCCTCTCCAACGCGGTGACCTCGTCGTCGGCGAGCTGTGCGAGTGCAGCCTCTTGAGAGAGATAGCCGATGACCCCGCTACGCCGGATCGTCCCCGCCAGCGGTTCGAGATCGCCTGCGAGGGTTCGTAGCAGCGTCGTCTTCCCGGCCCCGTTCTTGCCGACGAGGCCGATCTTGTCACCGGGATGGACCGAGAACGACGCCTCTTCCACGAGGAGCCGTACGCCTGCTTCGATGAATACGTCACGGGCGATGATCATGCGGCACCGAGCCTGGCGTTGGCCGACCTGCGTAGACCCCTCAGGATGCTGAAGACAGCTCGTATCGAATAAACAGCGCTGCGCCGGGACACTGCCGCGGAGGCCGGGCTGAGCACAATGTGACGCAGCCCGGCATCGACGTATTCCTCGAGCCGGTCTCGAACCATGTCCGGTGTACCCCAGAGCACATTCTCGGCGACGACGTCGACGGGCACCTTTGCGAGACCCGCTTCGATCCTCTCCTGCGTGTAGTCGGAGGGAATGAAGTCGATAAGCCCCCTGAAATGCTCGCCGAAGGGATGGTCAACGCCGTTGTGCACCCACATCGACGCAGGCGCCAGCAGCGCCAGGAACCGCATGATGCGGCGGCCGAGGAAATCGCGCGCCTCGCGTTCGGTGCGGCCGACAACAACAACCATCTGGCAACCAGGTACGACCGCACCCGGATCACGGCCGCCCTCTCTCGCCGCGTTCTTGATCCCGGCGAGCGATGATGCGTACTGCTCGGGTGACATCGGAAAAGTCGGGTACCACCCGTCGCCGTAGCGACCCGTGAGCCGCAACATCCGCGGCCCGTGTGCCGCCACCCAGATCTGAGGCGTCCGGCCCGGTGCCGGTACGAGATCCATCATCGCCTTATCTAGGTCGAAGAACTCGCCGTCGTGATCGAAAGGGCCGCGGGACTCAAAACAGCGCCGGATGATCGGCAGAGCTTCCTCCAAACGTGACACCGGTCGGTCGAACGCGAGCCCGTAAGGAACGGTGTTCTCTCGCTCCCCCGCTCCGATGCCCAGAATCGGCGGCGACTTTGCAAGATACGACCATGTCATCGCCGTCTGTGCCAGAAGAACCGGATGTCGGCGCAACACCTCGGTCACCGCCACCCCGATCTGCATATTGCCGACCCGGGAAGCGAGGTGACCGACAAGGGCCTGATAGTCGAAGTAGGCGTGTGGCGTGGTGTCCGCGGATGCCATCCACGACAGTTCCTTGTTCCACATCTCCTGCGGAAACCAGCCCTGGAAGTGGTCGACGGTCCAGACAGCATCAAATCGCGCTGCACGGGCGGCGCGAGCGGTGAGGGCGATGCGACGCAACGGGGGTTGGGTGCCAACGCCCAGTCCGATGGAGACACGATCCGGGGTTATCACGGACGTGCAGGCTAGTCCGCGGCTAACCGGCTGCGGTCGATCGTGGGCCGGCCGAGGCGCTGAAACCAAATCCTTTCTCAACGGCGCGCGGCATCCGGTCCACGGCGAGTGGGCGCGAGATGTAGAAACCCTGAACCAGGTGGCAACCGAAACCACGGAACAGGTCGAGTTGCTCCCGGGTCTCGACTCCTTCGGCGATGACATCGAGACGGAGGTCTGTAGCGAGCTTGACCATGGACGCGGACACCGTGGCTGTGTCCGCATCGAGCACCGCGTCACGCACGAACTCGCGGTCGATCTTGATGGCGTCTATAGGAAAGCTCTTCAGATAACTGAGCGACGAGTACCCCGTACCGAAGTCGTCGATTGCGATTGAGATACCGATCGCTCGCAACCGTTCGAGCGTGCGTCTGGCGGTCTCGGTGTCCTCGACCAGAGTGCGCTCTGTGAGCTCCAGCTTCAGCCAGCGGGCATCGAGCTTGGTGCGTTGCAAGGTGTGCTCGACGACCTCGGCCAGGTTCCCTCGCTTGAGTTGCCGCGGCGAGACGTTGATCGACACCGCAAATGGCTCGAGGCCTGAGTCGTGCCACGTCTTGAGTTGGCGGCATGCTTCGTTCATCGCCCACAGACCGAGCGGGACAATGAGATCGGTTTGCTCGGCCAGCGACACGAACCGCTCTGTCGGCACCATCCCAAGCTCCGCATGCTCCCATCGCAACAGTGCCTCGACCCCGGCAACCTTCCCCGTGTCGGTCTCTATCCAGGGCTGGTAGACGAGTCGCAGCCCATCGCCGGTAGCCACCGCTCTACGCAGACCGTCGATCAACCCGAGCCGTTCCGAAGCGCTCTGCCTCAGCTTCGGGGTGAAGTACTGATAGGTGTTGGCGCCCGCCGCCTTTGCCGAGTACATGGCGATGTCGGCATCACGGAGCAGCGCCTGAGCGTCCTCCCCGTCGAGCGGATACATCGAGATCCCGATCGAGGCGGTCACCCGCAGCTCACGGGTGCCGACCAGATAGGGCTCGGACACCGACTCGAGGATCTTGGTGGCCACCTGGCCCGCATCCTCGAGACGGGTCGCGCTCTCCAAGATCACGGTGAACTCGTCACCGCCAATCCTGCCGACGCTGTCGGTCTCCCGGACTGATGCCACTATGCGCTTCGCTACCTGTTTGAGCAGAGCGTCGCCGGTGGCGTGGCCGTAGTGGTCATTGACCGCTTTGAAGTCGTCGAGGTCCAAGAACATGAGCGCCACCAGCGTCTCGTCCCGCCGTGCCCGAGCTATGGCGCTCGCCAATCGGTCGCCGAACAGGAACCGGTTGATCAGCCCGGTGAGAGGGTCGTAGCTGGCCAGATAACTCAACTTCTGCTGGTCCTGGGCACGCTCCGACTCGTGCTCGGCGGCACGCTGCTCCCACTCCCTACGCACGTCGCGAACCGCGGGCCGGAACAGGAACAGACCCTCCAGCACGAGCAGCAGAAGCATCACGGACAGAAGGATGAGCTGGGTGACCCGTAACCCGGAGACCCGCAGCTGCGATTCCTCTTTGATCAGCGTGGCAAGACCCTTCATCCCCTCGCGGTACTCCTCAGACGCCCGCGCCAGTTCGGCGGCAGACCCAACCGGAAGCGCGGCTCCCGAGGTGGCGTCGGCGATGAGTGCTTCGGCGAGACGGCTCATCGCGGTGAAGTGTGGCTCTACTTCTGCTTCGAACTGTTCGTCGAAAGCCGCACTGTGGTCCGGGGGCAGGTCGAGTGACTCGCTACCGAACCGCAGCCCGTTGTGATTGTCACGAAGCAGGATCAGGTCGGTTTGGAGACGGTTGACCGCCTTGTCCCGCTCGGCTCGCTCTTCGAGTGTCTCGATGTCGGAGGAGTTGTTCTCCATGGTCTCGCTGAGCGAGATCTGCTGTGTAACGATTTCGAGAAGGCTGGCGTCCTGGCCCTGCCTCCCGAACGCTGTGGAGGTGAGGATGGTCGAGACCACGGCTGCTATGGCGATCACAGCCAACCCGACTATATATCGCCCAACGGGCCGCTTCGGGAGCTCATCGGACGCGGCCGGCTCTACCCGTTTTGGGGCCGTGTCGGACGTGTCGTCGGTTGGGGTATGTCGAGGATGCCTGGCGATGACTCGCTCCCGCACTGGCTGTCTGTGCTATCGGTCGGAGGCCCAACGGCATTGAGAAATACTGCCGTCGGAAGGTCGGTTGCGAGCCTATCACCCGTGGGGTACCAGTTGGGCCCGGTCAGTCGCGCGCCTTGTAGTACCCACGCACTGTGGCCTGCGATCGTGGCACACCGATCTGTTTGAACAGAAACGTTCGGATGCGATGCATCGCGGCGGCCTCTCCTGCACACCAGATGGCGGTGGAGCCGTCGAATTCGGCCGCCGACAGCGCTTCGACCATCGTGGTGCCCATCTCATCGGTAGGCAACAGCTTGTGCCAGGTTATCGATGTGTTGGCATGGTCGGGGATCTCCACCTGCCCGAAGTCGTCTGCGACAACGAGGTGCACCTCAACAGCGATCGATTCGGGCATGTGCTCGATAAGCTGCCCTATCGCCGAGATCGCCGTCTCGTCGCCGACGAGGATCATGCCGGTGGCGGAGTGGTCGATCTCGTATCCCCGGCCGGGACCACTGATCGCCACCTCGGCACCGGGGTCCTCAGCCTCCGCCCAGCCGGACGCCACACCGCCGTCGTGGATCACAATGTCGATATCGAGCCCGTCGGGGCCGATCGCCCTCGGGGTGAAGGTGCGGATGATCGGCCGGCTCCCATCACCGAGCCGGAACTCGTTGCCGTCCCATTCCGGAATGACAAGCTCGGCCGAGTTCGGCTCTGGAACCAGCAGGCGGACGCTCGCCGCCGGTTGCTCGATTTCGAAGCCGTCGAGCTCGCCACCGGAGAGGGTCACACGAATCATCCGTGGGCCGAGACGGTGCTTGCGTGCGAGCTCTAGTCGGCGAAAACGCGGCGGCTCTCTTCTACCCGTGATTGAATCGGTCGCCATCACCGCCAGGGTACCGGTAGGCGCCACCCCGGTGACGCGATCAACCGGCGGTGGTCAGGTTGTGTACAACCAGCGTGAGCTCGTCGTCGATCGCGTTCTCGATGGCATCGATGCGGACATCGAGCGGGTATCCCGACTCATGGAAGGCTGCGATGATGAAGTCGGCACGCTCGCCGGTCCACGAGACCATGAGGTCGAACAGGCCATCAACGGTGTAGTCAACGGAGTCGAGACCGGAATCGCGGGGGTCACCACGACCGTCTTGTGCAACGACCGAGACGGCTTCGCCGTTCTCAACCGTGATATCGAACCGGCCGCCAATGGTGCAGAAGCAGAGGATCTCGAGGTCCATTGTGTACGACTCTGCCCCGGACGCCTGCCACCGGCTGTGCGCACTCTCGGCTGCGGCGAGCGAATCGTCGGTCCCGAGCGCCACCGGCACTGCCGAGTCGAAGAGCAGCTCGACGTTGGCCCATGCCTCGACACTGCGGTCGGATGCCGTGAACGATTCGATGTACCCCAGGTCGTCGTTGAAGCCCACGCCGCCGTCGATCGCTCCTGCGACATCGGCGGCAAGATCGAAGACGCCTTCGACGGTAGGCACTGTTGCCAGATCATCGATGTAGCACTTCCGATCCAGATCGACCGCCTGGATGATGACCCCCGCTTCGACGACCAACCGAATCTGACTGCTGTCGCCGCACCTGTCACTCCGCTCATCGCCGCGACCCACCGCGATCAGTGCGGTGTAGTCAGACGGGCGTTGCTCTTCCCACACAGTGCGGTGTTGATCGATCTCGGCAATGAGTTCCGGGCTGGCTGCTTGCTCGGGGATGCCGCCGCCGGCGGGGACGCTTCCACCGAACCGCTCATCCCACGCGGCCAGTTGAACGTCGGACGCCCGAGTAGACACACATGGGAACACCTCACCCGACTGCTCGTCTACCCAATAAAGCGCACCTGCGATCTGCCAGCGTTCACCGGTCTCGCCTTCGAAGCCGGGTGCCCACATGGAGAACGTCTGGCCGTAGTCAGTCGTGAACCAGCGGTCGACGTCGAACGTCACCCACGGCCACTCTGTGTCGACGGGCACCTGCTCGCTCTCACCGTCCCCCAGGAACGCGCTCTCGATCGGGCGCGCCTCGATCGATGCGACGGTGGCGACAAACGCGGTCTCCACCATGCCCCACGCGTCAGCGAGTGCACAAGCCTCGGACGAGGGTGAGTGGATCACGGGTGCCGTCTCCGTGGACGGAACCGACGTCGTCGGCGTTGGTGTACCGGGCGCGGAGGTCGTGGTGACCCGTTCGTCCTCGATCATGCCACCCGCGCCTCCGCATGCACTCAGTAGCAGCGCGAGGGCAAGGACTGACGTCAGCGTCTTTGGCATGGTGTTGTGACGTCTACCCATACCCACGAGGTTCCCACAAGTCGTGGGTAATCCGTCTACCCAAGAGTCGTCACGAAGCTGAGACCTCGATTCACCCACGCCTCTAGTAAGTCGCCGGCGTGACCCTCGGGCTCGACGACAACGAAGGCCTTTGTCTCACGCTCGCCGACCAGATGTGGGACAACGTAGGGCTCGCTCAGTGCAGCCGCCTTGCCATCGGGGCCGAGCCGCACGGTCAGACCGCGTTTGGTGACCGCACAGCACAGGTGCCCGTTGACCATGAACCCGAGCCCACCGCCGACAATCGGCTGCTCCGCCACATCCGACCTCTCAGCGAGCAGTCGGCGCACACGATCGGCTGTGTCGTGGTCGTAAGCCATCGCACCATGTTGCCACATCAGGCTCCCAGCACTCCCGAGCCAACCGCAGTCGAACGCGCAGGAATGGCCGGAGGGTGATCGTCCGCTGCGACTCGGAAGAGGACAGGCCGCGGCGTATCGGAAGCCGATACGTTGGCGAGGCAGGTGAGCCAGGACATTCCTCTCCCTTCGGGAGAGGACAGGCGAGGCGTATCGGAAGCCGATACGGCAGCGATGCAGGTGAGGGGTTCTTCATTCCAAACCTTGAATTTCACAAGGCCCTCATCCCCCTTCGCTTCGCTCGGGTACTTCTCCCGGGGGGAGAAGAATCTGTGGCTCGCTCTTGCAGCCGCACAAAGAGCCATCGGCGGAGACCGGCCACACCACCCGGAGGCACCAAAACGACCTGCCGGGCGCTGAAACGTCGAGACCGAGTAGGGCCCGACGTGGAGTGCCCGGAGCAGGACTCGAACCTGCATGCCCAATAGGGCAGCGGATTTTAAGTCCGCCGCGTCTACCGATTTCGCCATCCGGGCAAGGTTTGATCGCCGGCGGCGATCAGGCGGATAAAGGGTAGCGGGCTGGCTGTAGGTTCCCGCCTTCGAGTATTGTCGATGTTCACGTTTCTTGCCCCGATAAGAGGAGAACCTGTGAAGGTCTACCCATCTGAGAAGATCCGCAATGTCGCTCTTGTTGGCCACGGCGGAGCGGGGAAGACCACACTCGCCGAGGCCATGCTGTTCCGATCTGGCGCTGTCACCAGGCTGGGCAAGGTCGAAGACGGCACCACATTGACGGACTACGACCCAGAAGAGCATCAGCGGGGCCACTCGGTGAGCCTCGCGATTGCCCCGATCGAGTGGAACGATCACAAGATCAACATCATCGACACACCGGGATACGCCGATTTTGTGGCCGACGTCTACGCAGCACTCCATGTAGCCGACCTGGCGGTTTTTGTCGTCTCCGCCGTTGAAGGCATCGAGGTCGGCACCGAGCGCGCCTGGCGGATGGCCGAGGAGATAGGCATCCCCCGCATGGTGTTCATCAACAAGCTGGACAAGGACGAAGCGTCCTTCGATAACACCCTGGCGGCGCTACGGGACACCTTCGGCGCCGGTATTGCACCGATCGAGCTGCCGATTGGGGAGAAAAGCGCATTCCACGGGATTGCAGATTTGTTCACCGACAAGGCGTACATCTACGACAGCGGTTCGGCCCAGGAGGCGGAGATCCCCGACGAGCTGGAAGCCAGGGAACACGAGGTGCACGACAACCTCGTCGAGGGCATCGTCGTAGCCGACGACGACATGCTGGAGCGGTATCTCGATGGCGACGTGCCGACCGCTTCGGAACTGGAGCAGACAATGGCGAAGGGGATCGCCGAAGCGACTGTGTTCCCAGTGGTGTGCGGATCCGCCACCGGCCCGATCGCGGTCGACCGGTTGGCCGACTTCATTGTCGACCTCGGGCCCTCACCGTTGCGTCGGAACACACTGTCGGTGACCGCCGGTGGTTCCGAGATCGAGATCGAGCTCAAGAAGGATGGGGACCCACTCGTCCAGGTGTTCAAGACGGTTGCCGACCCATATGTCGGCCAGATCTCGATCTTCCGGGTCCTCTCAGGGACGGTCCGATCCGATCAGACACTGCACAACCAGCGCTCCGGCGAAGACGAGAAGTTTGCCAAGATCGCGGTGATCGCCGGCAAGGAGTCGGAATTGGTCGACTCACTGTCGATGGGGGATATCGGTGCCGTCGCCAAGCTGGACGACACCGACACAGGCGATACGCTTTCGGTCAAGAGCCAACCCGTAGCGGCGCCGCCGATTCCCAGGCCAACGCCGGTGCTGGCGACAGCGATCACCGCTAAGACACAGGCCGACACCGACAAGCTGGCCAATGCGCTCCGCCGTATCCAGCAGGAGGACCCCGTCCTGGTCGTCGAACGCAACGCGGAAACCAAACAGACCTTGCTACGTGGCATGGGTGAGACCCACCTGGCGATCACCCAGCAACGGCTGAGCCGCAAATTCGGCGTCGAGGTCGAGACCGAGCCGGTGAGGGTTCCCTACCGCGAGACGATCAGTCGTAAGGCGGAGGCCGAAGGCAAATACAAGAAACAGAGTGGCGGCCACGGTCAGTTCGGTGTAGCCATGCTCAGACTCGAACCGACCGCACGTGGCGAAGGATTCGAGTTCGTCGACGAGATCAAGGGCGGCTCCATCCCCCGCCAATTCATCCCCGCCGTCGAGCAGGGCATCATGGAGACGATGGTGGATGGCGGTGTGCTCGGATTCCCTGTCGTCGATGTGCGGGTTCGCTGCTACGACGGCAAGTACCACTCGGTCGACTCTTCGGAGATGAGCTTCAGGATGGCCGGCAGGCTCGGCTTCAAGGCGGCCATGGAGAGTGCGGGCCCGATCGTGCTCGAGCCGATGTCGAAGATCCAGGTCACTGTCCCTGCCGGCTATCAGGGCGACGTCATGGGCGATCTGTCGTCACGCCGAGGCCAGGTGCAGGGCACCGAAGCCTCCACCGGTGGCCGTCAGATCATCACCGCCCTGGTGCCGACGTCGGAGATAGTCACCTATGCGATGGATCTCCGGTCGCTCACCCAGGGTTGGGGCACGTTCACCGCCGTGCACGACCACTACCAGGAGCTGCCGTCGCATCTCGTCGACAAGGTCGTCGCCGAAGCCAAAAAGGACGATTAGGACCCACCAGGCCGATTGCACTCGGGCGATACCCGGCATCTCCGGGGCGCCTCCCGGCATGACCGCCGGTAACGACCCGTCGCCCAGACGATCAGGCAACGGTCACGCTGCCGTGGAAGCGTTTCTGTACAGCCACCGACGGTGATTCGGCAACGATGTCAAACGAGCCCACCTTCGACACATCGGCCGCGGATGTGCCGATGAACACCTCGATCTCACCCGGCTCGACGATGTAGTCGAGTCCACGGTCGTAGAACCCAAGCTGCCCGACCGGCAACTCAAAATCGACCATACGCTCCTCACCGGCGTCGAGCGATATTCTGATGAATGCCTTCAGCTCCAGGACGGGGCGCGTGATGCTCGCCTCCGGGTCCCGCACATACAGCTGCAACACCTCGTCACCCGCACGGCTGCCGGTGTTGGTCACCCGGGCAGTCACGATGACGGTCTCATCTGGTGTCGCCAATTCCCGGTCGAGTCTCAGCCGGTCAACGTCGAATGTCGTGTAAGAGCGGCCATGGCCGAATGAGTACATCGGGTTGACTGAGCCTTCAACGTAGTCGGTGCGCCAGTGCGATCGTCCGCCCGAGATCTTGTGGTTGTAGTACACAGGTACCTGGCCCACAGAGCGGGGAAACGTGATAGGCAGCTTCCCACCCGGGTTGAACTCCCCGGCGAGGGCTTCGGCGATCGCCGAGCCACCTTCCTGCCCCGGAAGCCAAGCCAGGAGGACGGCCGCCGAGTTGGCATGGAGGAACTCGCTTCCCGACGGCCTGCCCGCCACGAGCACGGTGACAACCGGGGTGCCCGTCTCGATAACGGCCCGCGCCAGCCTCTCTTGGACGCCCGGCAACTCGAGCGAGGACCGGTCTCGTGTCTCCCCACTCGTGCAGTCCTCAGTGAGCCCAGCCTTGTCACCGACGACAAGCACAACGATGTCCGACTCCGCCGCCAGGGTCACAGCATCGGCGATGCCACTGTCATCGTTGTCGTTGACGGCACAGCCGGGCGAATAGCGAACCGACTCACCGTACCGGGCCCACATCGCATCGAGGACCGTGACGCCTTCACAGACGACCTCATCGAGGTCGTCCGCTGCGGGAACCGGCATCTCGAAGACGTTCTCCCTGTCCCTCATGTCGAGCAGCGACTCGATGTGCGCAGGGTATGCATAGTCGCCATACAGGTTGCGAGTGGAATCGGCGTTGGGGCCGATGACGGCGATCGTGCCCGGTTTGGCACCCAGGGGCAGGGTGCCGTCGTTGGCCAGCAGGACAAGGCTCTTGCGGGCGATGGCGGCCGCAAGTGCCCGCTGCCCAACCGAGTTCACCTCCGCGGATGCCAGTTCCTCGTCGACGTAAGGGTCTTCAAAAAGCCCGAGCTCGAACTTGAGCGCCAGCACGCGCCGCACCGCCTGGTCGACCTGGTCCAGACCAACGCCGCCCGATCTGACGGCTGCCAGCAGCGGGGCTTGATAGCAATCAGTAAAGGGGAGCTCGACATCGATCCCCGACGATATGGCGACAGCGGCGGAATCCTGTTTTGTTGTAGCGATCCGATGGTACGTGGACAGCTGGTCAACGGAGAAGTAGTCGGAGACGACCGTCCCCGTGAATCCCCACTCGCCACGGAGCAGGTCCGTGAGCAGCTCCCGATTGGCACCGCACGGGATACCGTCGAGCTCGTGGTAGCCATTCATCACCGACCGTAGCCCCGAGGCAACACACGCCTCGAAGGGGTGCAGGAAGACCTCACGCAGCTCCCGGGCCGGGATATGTGCGGGTGCCCAGTTCAACCCGCCCTCGGATGCTCCGTATCCCACAAAATGCTTGGCGGTGGCAATTACCCCGTCGGACAGCCGATCACCCTGGAGACCTGCCACGAACGCCGAGCCCATGGCTGCCGTGAGGTGGGGATCTTCCCCGAACGTCTCCTCGGTTCTTCCCCACCTTGGATCGCGCACTATGTCGAGGACGGGTGACAGACCCTGATGGGCACCGGCGTGTCGCAGCTGACGTCGGATAGCGTCGGCGAGCAGTCGGATCAACTCCGGTTCAAAGGTGCTCGCCAGCCCTATCGCCTGTGGATACACCGTCGAGCCACGCGCCATGACCCCGGAGCAGATCTCCTCGTGGACGATGGCCGGGATGCCGAGCCGTGTCTTCGTCACGAGGTGATGTTGGATCTCGTTGGCAATCCTCGCGGCGGCATCCGCGGTCAAGCTGCTCGCCCCCGATATCCGAGACACCTGGCCCAACCCGTTGCGACAGAGCGGACCTGCCTTCTCGACGGCGAACTGCCGGTCCTCCGTCAGCTGGTAGATCCAGGCCGAGCCGAGCTGGGCAACCTTCTCGTCCAGGGTCATCCGTGCGAGCAGGTCTTCGACACGGTCCGGGACGGGCGTGTCCGGGTCGTTGTACGCCACGGTGCGACCGGGGGGTGCTGGTGTAGTGGTCATCCTTTGATTGCTCCTGCAGAGAGGCCGCGAACGATCTGCCGCTCGGCGACCATGTAGAAAGCGAGGGCGGGGATCATCGACAGGGTCGTGAACGCGAGCACCCTGGCGGTGTCAGTTGTGTATTGGGTCGAGAAGTTGGTAACACCTATCGGGAGGGTCCATCCCCCGGCATCTGTCAGAACGATGAGAGGCAGCAGGAACGCATTCCAGCTGGTGACGACGGTGAGCACGGCGATCGTGCTCATCACGGGTCTCGACAGCGGCAGCAGCACGGACCAGTAGAACCGGAACGGACTTGCCCCGTCCAAGATCGCGGCCTCCTCCAGGTCGCCCGGGATGCTGGCAAAGAAGGGGCGCAGGACCACAATCGACAGCGGAAGCTGGAATGCGGCCTGTGGCAAAGCCACACCGATAACACTGTTCAGCAGGTCGAGCTGCCTCACGACGATAAACAGCGGGAGGATCGCCACAGCCACAGGGAACAGCAGACCAAAGGTGAACAGCGTATATACGCCTTCTCGCCCTCGGAACGAGAAACGCGAGATTACAAAGGCGGCCAAAGACGCGGTTGGCAGCACGAACAGCGTTGTGAGCATGGCGATGAACGTGCTGTTCCACACCTGCTGCCAGAACGACCCCGTGCTGAGCACGTCGGCGTAATTCGTGAAGATCCAGGGGTCGGGCAGGCCGACGGGGTCGGCGGCGAGCTGACCGGTATCCCGGAAGCCTCCAAGGGCCGCGTACAACACCGGAATCACGATCACCCCGAGGACTGCGAACGCAACCAGGTAGAGGAGGCCGCGAGAGAGCGCCGCCCTGGCGCGCAGCCGCCGGACGACCGGATCCTCCGCCCGTGTGAGTGCCGGTCGAATTGCCATCATCGAGCCCCCATCGCCGTGAGTGAGCCCTCGATATCACGCCGCAGCACCCATCGCTGATACGCAAGGGCTACCAGCAGCGAGAGGAAGAACACGATCACAGATACCGCGCTCGCATAGCCAAACTGACTTCGTCTGAATGCCCAGTCGATCATGTAGGTCGCCATGGTGTTCGATGCGTTGACCGGCCCTCCCCCGGTCATCACCCACACCAGGTCGAATTGCTGGAGCGAGCCGATCATCGCTAGGAACACCGAGACCCTGACCGTCGGTCCCAGCAACGGGACCGTCACATAGCGGAAGGTCTGCCACCATGTGGCTCCGTCAATAGCCGCCGCCTCCTCGAGCTCGTCGGGGATCTGCTGCAATCCTGCGAGCATCAGGATCATGTGGAAGCCAAAGAACTTCCACGACAGGACGAAAAAGACCGTGTAGAGCACGATGGCTGGATCGGCCAGCCAGAGCACATCGGCCGACCCGCTCGCCGCCGAAACCCCGGAGTCCAGCAAGCCTCCAGGCCGCAAGATCTGACGCCACACAATCGCGGTGACGACTTCGCTGAGCACATAGGGAGCGAAAAAGAGCATCCGCATCAACGCCCGGCCCTTGAGGTTCTGATCGAGCAAAACCGCCAGGAACATCGCAAAGGGCAGCTGAAGCACGAGGCTCAGCACCAGGATTATCAGGTTGTGCTTGAGCGCACCGGTGAAAGACGGATCGGCGAATGCCGCTTTGAAGTTGTCCAGACCGATGAATTGGTTCAGCGGTTCCAGACCGTTCCAGTCAAAGAAGCTGTACCGCATCCCCTGTGCGATCGGGTAGATGACAAACAGGAGATAGAGAATCAGCGCCGGTGCCAGGAAAGCAACGACCAGCGGCCACTTTCGCCTCGTCGAGCGGCGAGTGGCTGCCGGTTGGCTGCGAGCCGTCAGCATCGGTCGGACTCCTTCTCATCGGCGCACATCGGCAAGGGGGGTGGAGGGTAGGCCGGCCGGAGGTCCACCGGCCTACCCTCTGTCTGGTTCACGCGCAGTCGCTCCGCCGGGCACGGTGCCAAGAGAGGAGAGCACCCCGTCCGGCGCTACCTGCTGTTCTCGCTACCAGGCTGAGTTCACCGCTTCCACGACGTCCTGTGGTGTGCCCGTTCCGGCAAACACCGTCTGGATGACGTCATTGACTGCTGCACCAACCTCTGGCGGATAGGCCTGGTCCAGATACAGCTGCACGTAGCCTGCCTGCCCCCGGCCGACGATGACGTCGGTGAGGTTCGGATCCGTGATCGAGTCCTCCGAGCCGATCGTCACAGGTAGACGCGACCCGGTTTCACCCAGTCGTCTGGCAACGTCGATGCTGGTCAGGTACTGGAGGAAGTCGACTGCCTCCGGCGGCGCATCGCGACCGATCGCATAGCCATTGCCGCCCCCAAACGCGTCTGCCGCATCACCTGCCCCGCCATCGATACTTGGGAATGGGAACCAACCCAGCTCTCCGGTGGCAGCAAGGTCGGGACCGTTTGCCTGCTGGGTGCCCGGCGCCCAATGCCCCATCAGGTGCATCGCCGCCCCGCCGTTGGCAATGACGGCCGCCTGACCGTCCGGCCCGTCCCATGGTGCGGCAAGGAAACCGGCCTGGAACGGATCGAGTGCAATCAAGCGCTCGAGTTCCTCACCAGCCCTTACGAATGCGGGATCGTTGAAGTTTTGGTCAACGGCTGCCTGCTGCATCACATCGGCACCGCCGACGCGTAGTGCCAGGTAGGCATACCAGAACATCGCGGGCCACTTGTCTCCGGCACCGATCGAAATCGGCGTGATCCCGGCGTCCTGCAATGTCTGGACATCCTCGAGGAACTCTTCCCACGTGGCCGGGGGAGCGTCGATGCCGGCATCAGCGAATAGGGTTTTGTTGTACCAGAAGCCGACAATTCCGAGATCCCAGGGCACGCCGTAGAGCTTGCCGTCGATCTCCATCATGCTGACAGCGCCCGGCTCGAGCTGGTCGATCCATGGTTCGGCCAAGCCCGTGATGTCCTGCACCAGCCCGGCATCGACCTGCTCGCGAAGACCACCGCCACCCCAGGACTGGAAGATGTCGGGGACGTCACCGGCTTGCATGTTGGTCTGGAGAGCCGCCTTGAACGCCTCGTTCTCCTGAACGGTTATGTTGATGGTGACATTCGGGTGCTGTGACATATACTCATCAGCCACCGCCTGCCATAAGCCCAGACCAGGGTCGTTGTTTTCGATGTGCCACCACTCGATGGTCACCGGCTCCATTGCCTCTGCGGTCGTCTCTGTGGCGCCCGCAGTGGTCTCGGTGGTGCCGGCCGTGGTTGCGGGGGTCTCTGATGTCGTCGTGTCAGATGAATCATCAGAGTCCCCGCCGCCGCACGCTGCTGCGACGAGCGCCAGCACCGCCAGCAGAACCAATACCTTGCCAAATCTCGTTTTCACGTTCTCTCCTTTCGGGTCTCCGGGACCCATTTCGCAGGATCGGGTTGAAATCGTTTTCAATCGTCGACACTCATGGGGTGATCTCCTCCTTCAAGGTTGTCTGCTTGGCGTTGTCGCTCTTTCAGCCGACAGCCCGACATGACTGCCGGACTATCAACTCCGTCGGTAGGGTCAGATGGACTGCTTCCTGCTGCGGGTCCTCGATCAGGGATATGAGCATCCGAACGGCCTCGAAACCCATGGCCTGGATCGATTGGTCGATTGTGGTGAGGGGCGGGTGGGTCATGGCCGACTCGGGGATGTTGTCGAACCCGATGATCGACAGGTCGCCCGGTACGTCGAGTCCGAGCCGTTGCGCCACCTCCATGGTCTGGATTGCGGACAGGTCGTTTGCTGCGAAGATCGCAGTCGGCCGGTCGGCCATCTCCAGCAACTCGCATGCCGGCTCGTCAGCGGATTCAGCGGTGTACTCGGCGACCCTGATCAGACCCGGATCGAAGGCGATGCCTGCTTCCGCGAGAGCCTTCCGGTAGCCCTGCTCACGGAGACGGGCCGACTCGAGATCCGGCCGCCCCGCTAGAAAGCCGATACGACGGTGACCAAGCTCGATTAGATACTCGGTGGCGCGCGACGCACCCTCCAAGTTCTGCGAATCGACCGTAGGCAACGTCGAGGGGCCGGTGTGCGGGTCGACGGCCACAACCGGCACGTCGCTCGTGACCTCCACCACGGTGGGGGTGACGAGGATGGTCCCGTCGGTGAGAGTCCCGTTGAGACGAGAGAGGTACCGCCGCTCCCAGCCTCCCTGGTCCTCGAGGTGGCCTGCGCCCGAGTAGACGATCAACTCATAGCCGCTGTGTCTGAGGGCGCGGCTGGCCCCTTTGAGCAGCTCTGCGCTGAACGGCTCCAGGTCGGCAACGATGATCCCAATGACGTTGGTGCGACGGCTGCGAAGGCTCCGGGCGATCAGGCTCGACTCGTAGCCGAGCTCGTCGATCACTTGCTGAACCTTGGTGTGTGTCCCAGGGGCCACGCCGTAGCGGCTGTTGATCACCCTGGAGACGGTGGCGATGGAAACCCCCGCTCTGGCCGCCACATCGGCGATGGTGATTCTGTCGCTGGTCGGTATCACCGGCTCCCGCTCCGTTGGTGACATCGTTGGTGACATCGTTGGTGACATCGTTGGTGACTTGTTGGGCACCGTCGTTGATAACGTTTTCGATATCGTTTTCTACATCGTTTTCTATTGTGCCAATTCGAGAACGAGGATGCAAGCCGCTGACTATCGAATCGGTGGATACTGGGTCAAACGGTGGTGTCCGGCGACGGCCATGCCGGCCAGCGCCCCACCCCGAGTTCTATGGCAACCCCGTCGAGGATGTCACTGACAGACACACGTACGAGAGCAGCCCCGACCCGGGCAACAGCACGCTCAGCGCAAATGACGCCGGCCCGTAACACCGGGGCACGGTCTGGCTTCACTCCCGGGAGAGCGGCTAGTTGCTCAGGGGTCAGCGCCGCGATGAAATCGACGGTCGTGCCGACTTCCTCCATCGTCATGGACAAGCCGGCAATCTCGTCTTCGTCTGAAGAGATGTCCCGGGCTACCGCGGCCAGGGTGATGAAGGTCCCACCCGATCCGAGCACCACACCCGGGGCCACCGGTGGGGACACATCTGCGAAGAGCCCGTCGACATACCGACGGATCGCATCAGTATCGACGAGACCCAGCTTTTCAATCCGATCCGTCAACAGCACTGAGCCGACATCGACGCTCACCACATACTCAGGGTCGCTGTGTCCGGTGACGAACTCGGTGCTACCTCCCCCGACATCGATCACGCAGTAGACGTCATCGCCCGCGAGGTGCTCGGTCGCTCCGTGGAAGGTGAGCTTGGCTTCCTCGACCCCGTCGATGACCTTCGGGGCGAAACCCAGAACGTCGGCGATCCTCACGGCGAACTCGGGGCCGTTCACTGCGTTGCGAGTCGCCGCAGTTGCCACTCCCCCGGCGGAGGCTACTCCCGCATCGCTGATCAGCCCCGCATAGTGCGCCAGCCCGGCGAGCGCCCGCTCCATCGGTGCCTCCCCGAGCCGACCCGATCCGTCCAATCCCTCACCCAGCTTGGTGATCACCTCGTAGCGGGCAACATCGTTGAGCTCCACCGTGCCATTGGCGACAACGGCATCGGCAAGCAGGAGGCGGACGGTGTTGGTGCCGATGTCGACGGCTGCGACCTTCACGGCTCGAGCCAATCCGGATTGCGGACGACGACCCCGTCGACCTCGGCTACACACTCGATCGAGCAATCGAGCGGCTCAACAGATCCTGCAGCCATGGCTCCGATCGGGTTCTCGTTCCCTGCTGCATGATCGGCGTAGTGAGCGTGAAGACACTTGACCCCGCCGTGTGATCCACCCACTCCACCGCTCGGACGATGCAGGGAGGCGTCTTGGGCGATGAGGGCCCCTCGATCTCGCTCGTAGCGATCCATGGCACACCGGTACGCGGCACCAAGGGCAGGGTCAGCCGCAATCCGCGAGTCGGCATCCTTGACCCCGCCTGCCGCTTCCAGCCTGCCGATGCGCCGTGTCGCCAAAGGGCAGGTGAGCCAGTATGTAGTCGGGAAAGGTGTCCCGTCGTCGAGGTGGGGCGGGACTCTGATGACGACGGGCATCCCGAGGTGACACCGGTCAACCACATCTACAACGGAACGTGGCTCACGGTCGATCTGGGCGGCAACGATCCTGCGATCATCCATCGGGGACGAGATCACGCCCTGTCAAGAAGTCCCAGAATCGCTGAAGCGGAGGCCGTGAGTCAATCTCGGCCTCGACCGGTGTCACCTCGCCGCTCGAAGGCCCACCGTCCAGTTCGACGATGTACGTCGTCTCGCCGGGCCGTGCCATGCCGTACTCCTCACGGGCGATCCGCTCCAACTCGGCCGGCGACTGCACCGCGTCGATCTGGTCCTGGAGAAGCTGGTTCTCGTCGATGAGCGCATCCAGCTTGGACCGGGTGTTATCGACAAGCCGCTCCTGGGCGATCAGCTGCCGGAACGGGAAGACACCGGCGAGCACGATGGCGAGCCCGACGAGGAGAATCACGGCGAGCAACGCCCCCCGCCTCCTTCGTCTCGGCCTATGTGCCGCCGGTGTTTCCTGTGTTGTCATTCGATTCTCTGTTGGTTGACTGTTATCGCCTGAACGGCTTCCAACCGGCGTAGCGGGCCTCGGAACCGAGGGCCTCCTCGATCCTCAGCAGCTGGTTGTACTTTGCCGTCCTCTCGCCACGGGCCGGGGCGCCGGTTTTTATCTGCCCGGCGTTGGTCGCTACCGCCAGGTGTGAGATGAACGAGTCCTCGGTCTCGCCGGAACGGTGCGAGATCATCATCCCGTACATGTTCTGTACGCCCAGTTCGATTGCATGCAGAGTCTCCGAGAGGGATCCGATCTGGTTCACCTTTATGAGCACTGCATTGGCGACGCCCTGGTCGATGGCACGCTGCACCAGCTCGACGTTCGTGACCAGCAGGTCGTCGCCGACCAGCTGGATCTTGTTGCCGAGCTTCTCGGTGAGGATCTTCCAACCGTCCCAATCGTCCTCGGCAAGACCGTCCTCTATGGAGACCAGCGGGAACTCGTCAACGAGTCCGCTGAGATACTCCACCATCTCCGCTGAGGTGAGCTGGCGGCCGTCGAGCTCGTAGCGGCCCGCCCGGTACAACTCGGACGCGGCAACGTCGAGCGCAAACGAGATCTCTTCGCCGAGCTTGTAGCCGGCAACCTCGACCGCCTCCGCCAGCAGTTCTAGCGCAGCCTGGTCGGCGGGAAGGTTCGGGGCAAAGCCACCCTCGTCACCGACGTTGGTCGTCAACCCCCGACCGGCGAGCACCTTCTTCAACGCCTGATACGTCTCGACGCCGGCCCGGAGAGCTTCTCTGTAGCTTGGGAAGCCGCCGGGGACCAGCATGAACTCCTGGATGTCCACCGAGTTGGCGGCGTGTGCGCCTCCATTTAGGACATTGAGACACGGCACGGGTAGTACCCGGGCTGCGGTCCCGCCAAGGTAGCGGAATAGAGGGAGGTGAAGCCCCGACGCTGCGGCACGTGCTGTGGCAAGCGAGACGGCCAGGATCGCGTTGGCACCGAGCTTCTCTTTGTTTGGCGTGCCGTCGAGGTCCAGCATCGTTTGATCGATGAGCTCCTGGCGCGTCGCATCCATGCCCTCGACCTCAGGGGCAATGAGCTGGTTGACATTGTCGACGGCCCGTTGGGTACCCTTGCCGCCGAAGCGGTCGCCGCCGTCTCGAAGCTCGTTGGCTTCCAGTGCCCCTGTCGATGCTCCGGAGGGAACCAGTGCCCGGCCAAAGCCACCGCCAGCAAGCGTCACTTCGGCCTCAACGGTCGGGTTACCCCTGGAGTCCAGGACCTCACGGGCCCATACACGTGTGATTGTCGTCATGAACAGGGCCCTCTCTATGCGCCCGAATCTATCACTCATGCGAGGTTAGACCCGGTAATTCCGAGTGCAACAATCGGTCAGCCGTCCTGGGCAACCTTGGCTCGATCCCACAACACTTCGAGTTCCTCAACCGTGTACTCAGTGAGGGATCGCCCTTCCGTCTCGGCCGCGGACTCCATGTGGCGGATCCTCGCCGCAAAGCGATCGTTGGCGCCGGCGAGAGCGAGCTCCGGGTCGATCCCGAGATGGCGTGAGAGATTGACCGCAGCGAAGAGCACGTCACCAAACTCCTCACCGGCCCGCACCGGATCGTGTGCCTCTGCGGTCAGTTCGTCAAGCTCTTCTCGGATCTTGGCGAACACCGGGGCGGGCTCGGTCCAGTCGAAGCCAACGGACCTGGCACGCCGCTGAACCTTGTCGGCACGGACCAGTGCAGGCATCGACACCGGGATGTCGTCCATTATCGAATCCCGTCGCTTCTCCTCCCCCTTTATCGTCTCCCAGTTGTTGAGCACGGTGGTGGCGTCATCGGCTACGACGTCACCGAAGACATGGGGATGTCGATGCACCAGTTTGCGTCTCGTGACTTCCGCTACCTCCTCGACGTCAAACGCGCCGACCTCGCCGGCAAGTGTGGCATGGAACACGACTTGGAGCAGGAGATCGCCCAGCTCCTCTTCGACTTCCGCGTAGGCGACAAAGTCGGGCTCACCGCCCGGCGCCTCGGGAGCAAGCTTTCGCAGCGCCTCGACGGTCTCGTACGTCTCCTCGATCAGATGGCTGACCAGGCTGTGGTGAGTTTGCTGGCGGTCCCACGGGCACTCGCGGCGGAGAACTCGATTGGTCACGACCAGCCCGTACCAGCCTGCGGGCTCGGGGTTGACAAACAGCGTTGTCCGCGGACCTGGTTGGTAAGCGGTCAGAGCGGCCAGATCCGTGGTGAGGATGTCCTCGTCGGTATCGCCGAGCCGGTCGAGGACCAGCACTTGTGTAGCTTCGTCGAGGACCTTGCCGAGCACTGCACCGACGTCGGCGAGGACCTCGGCGCGATCCACCTGGGTGATGATCAGAGCGGCATCAAAAACAAGCGGATCCGGTAAGTCACGCCCGTCGAGGATCTTGACCGGTGTCGCGATCGGATCGATACCGGCGGCGTCATAGACGAGATCGAGAAACGACTCGCCGGGGAAAACCTCGACCGGGATCGACGACTCCTCGGCCCTTCGCCTGATCTCGGTCACCGCCCGCTCCCCAACGACAGCACTGCCGGGAACCGCGTACACGGTCGGACCGGTCTGTGCTCCCGCCAACACCCGGTCTGCGATCGACCTGTAGACCCCGTCAAAGTCCTTGGCGGTCTCGTACAGGTCGTCACACGTTTCGACTTGTCGCGCGGCCGCCAGCTCTGCCGCACCGGGATGAAACAGCGTGCGGACGATCACGTGTCTATTCGGGTCGAGGATGACCTCGAGTGTGCGCGCCGGCACCCGATCCAGGTCGGCAGGACCGAGCCCGACGATGGTCAGCTGCGAGCTCACTCGGAGGGGGGCGAGATCCCGAAGCCGACACTGGACCAGGTTCCCAGCACCGGGCTCACCTCGATATCGGCCTCCCTGACCACGTCCGACGCCCAGGAGTAGTAGGAGTTGCTGGCGATGTCCAAGGCGAGGTACTGCATCGGGTCGGCACTGAGCTCGGCAGCCGAGCCGGGTTGGACACGATCCTCGACCCGGATCACACTGTAGCCGTTGCCGAGCGGCAACGGTCCTGCCGGAGTGTCAAGCTCCACACGCGCCGACTCGAGCGCCAAGCCCTCATCGAGCGCGGCGTACGACATGAGGCAATTCCCATCGGCGCCGACCAGCAACCCGTCTTGTGAGCTCGGGTCCTGGGAGAGCTCCGCGACAAGGGCGACGAAGTCCTCACCTGCATCGAGTCGTGCCAACACGTCCTGTGCCTCCTCCTCGGTCGGAACGTTTATGTGGCGGATACACGCCTTGGTCACGTACTCCGGGTGAGTTTCGAGCACACCGTCCCAACCGTCGGACTCGGCCGAGACGAGCAACGGCGACACACGGTCGAGCAACAGACTGACGACGGCCCGCTGCCGCTGGAGCTCGGCGGCTCCCTCAGCCGTGGTAGGTGACGCCAGCAGCGCCTCGTACCGCGCCGGCGGGTTAACGAGACGCTCGGCAATGTCGGCATCGGTGATAACGACCCCGAACTCCTCTCCGGCGTTCTGAAGCGATGTCTCGAGGATGATGAGGTCGGTGACACTCTGCCGGAGCTGCTCACCGGTGAGATCCCCTGCTTCGGCATCCTCATAGGCAGGATTCACTGCGTACAGGTCGCCTCTGGTGATCTCCACACCATTGACGGTGGCCAGCGTGTCGGTGGAAGAGCACGACGCAGCGACCAGCGCAGCGGCACAGATTGCAAGTAGGCGGCGGAACATCACTTCTCCTGGTCTGATGGCCACATCTTACGAACGAAATCGATCAACGTCTGAACCAGCTCACGTCGCGGGGCAGGGATGAACATCCTGCGACCACGCACAACCGAGCGCGGCATGAGGCGATCGAGCCTCACCTCCTGGGACGACTTGAGGCTCACCGGCCCCAGTCTGACTTCGTTCCGGACCTTGACGATCTCGGTCAGCCCGACTCGAAGTGCCTCGACCCGCAGTCGTGCGACGTCCACGAGGGCGACCGCCTCCTCGGGCAGGTCCCCAAAACGGTCACGCCACTCAGCGGCGACGTCGCCAACCTGGGACTCTGCGACTGCGGCAGCGAGCCGCCGGTAGGCCTCCAGCCGTTCGTTGGCGCTTTCGACGTAGTGCTGTGGGAGGTGGGCATCGACCGGCAGATCGATACGTACCTCCGGCGGCCGCTCCGGTTGAGGCTCCCCCTTGAGCTCGTTGACCGCATCCGCGACCAGCTCGACATACAGGTCAAACCCGACCGCGGCAATATGGCCCGCCTGGGTTTCCCCCAGGATCGACCCTGCACCCCGGATCTCGAGATCGCGCATCGCCAGCTCGAAGCCTGAGCCGAGATCCGAGTACTCGCCGATCGCTTCGAGCCTGCGGTAGGCCGGCTCGGTGAGGGTTTCATCCCTGGGATGGAACAGGTATGCATAGGCACGCTGGTTCGAGCGCCCAACCCGACCTCGCAACTGATAGAGCTGGGCCAGCCCAAGCCGGTCCGCTCGCTCGACGAGCAGGGTGTTGACCTGCGGGAGATCGAGTCCCGATTCGATGATTGTGGTGGCGACCAGCACGTCGTACTCGCCGTTCCAGAAGTCGAACATCACCTGCTCGAGCATGCCCTCGCTCATCTGTCCATGGGCGACCGCCAAGCGGGCATCGGGGACGAGCTGCTGGAGACGGGCTACAGCATGGTCGATCGACTGGACGCGGTTGTGCACGTAGAAGACCTGGCCCTCACGAAGCATCTCGCGACGGATCGCTGCCGAGACTGCCCGCTCGTCATATGGGCCAACGTAGGTGAGGATGGGATGGCGATCTTCGGGAGCCGTCCTGATGTGGCTCACCTCGCGAATACCGGTCAGTGCCAGCTCCAGTGTCCTGGGGATGGGAGTTGCCGTCAGAGTGAGCACGTCGATGGATGCCCTTACTGCCTTCAGTTTGTCCTTTGCGGCGACGCCAAAGCGCTGCTCTTCGTCGATGATGAGCAAACCGAGGTCCTTGAACTCGACATCCTCGGACAAGAGCCGGTGAGTCCCAACGACCACATCGACGGTGCCGTCGCCAAGACCGCGCACTACTTCCTTCTGTTGAGCTCCGGTGAGAAACCGGCTGAGTCCCGCCACATTGACCGGGTATGGTGAGAATCGCTCCTCGAGGGTGCTGAAATGCTGTTGAGCGAGCAGTGTCGTCGGCACCAGAATTGCCGCCTGCTTGCCGCTCTGCACCGCTTTGAAGATTGCCCTCAGCGCCACCTCGGTCTTCCCAAAGCCGACGTCGCCGAATATGAGCCGGTCCATCGGCGTGTCTGCCTCCATGTCCGCCTTGACGTCGGCAACCGCCGTCAGCTGGTCACGAGTCTCCTCGTACGGGAACGCGGACTCGAATTCGGTCTGCCACGGTGTGTCGACGCCGAAGGCGTGACCGGTCGCCGCGGCACGCTTGCGGTGCAGGTCGACGACGGCCTCGGCAACGGCGGCGACCTCCTTACGGACCCTGGTTCTCGTCTTCTCCCAGTCCGCGCCGCCCATACGCGACAGCCGTGGAGTCTCCCCGCCGGTGTACCTGACAACCGCCGCCAGCTGGTCGGTGGGGACGTAGATGCGGTCCTCTCCGTGGAAACGTATCTGGAGATAGTCGCGCTCTACTCCGGCCATCTCACGGTGGACGAGACCCTCGAAACGCCCGATGCCATGATGGTGATGTACCACGTAGTCTCCCGGGCTCAGATCCCGGTATGCCTCCTCGGTGTCAGGCAGCTCCTGGCGACGGCTTCGTCGGTGCGCCCGCCGCCGGCCTGCGATCTCCCGCTCCCCCACAACCCCGACACCCAGCTGCGGTGAGACGAACCCGTGGTGAATACCCTCAGCGACGACAACAGACTCAACCCGGTCGAGGTGTTCACCGACCGGCATGGCATGACCGGCCTCCGCCAGCAACCGCGAGATCCGCTGGGCCGCCCCGGCACCATCCATCGCAACGACAATCTCGACACCACGACCCTGCCAGTGCCGCAGTGCAGCCGCCACCGACTCCGCATCACCGGCAACGGCATCGAGACCCCGCACCTCGACCACATCGTCGCCCGGCCCGACGGCGACCGGAGGCGCCTCGACATAGGAGGTATCCGGGAACGGCAGGAACAACATCGGGTGGTCCTCCGCCTCGGGGGCGCCTGCCCCCCAGGTGGGAGCGAGTGTCGCCGCCAGATCTGCTTCCTCCTTCTGCAACTCGGCACTACGGGCTCGTGCTTGAACGGGGTCGAACACCATCGTGTAACGCGTGTCGTCGTAACGGCTGTCGTCACCAGCCAGAACCGACTTAGGGCCTGCGAACCACGGCAGCCACGACTCGATGCCCTGGAAGGTGATCCCTGCCGCAATTCGCTCCCACGTCTCTGCCGCCCACGGGTGGTCCGCCATCAGCTCCTCAGCCGTTGCGCGCACACCCGGATCGGGTCTGAGCTCGCGAGCCGGGAAAACCTCAATCGACTTTGGCGATTCGGTCGACGCGGTCGACCGCTGCGATCCGATGGAGAAGCTGCGGATCTCGTCTACCTCGTCGCCCCAAAACTCGATGCGGTACGCGTCCTCACCATGTGCGGGGAACACATCGACGATGCCGCCCCTGATCGCATACTCACCCCGTGCCTCGACGCGATCGGTTCGGTGGTAGCCCTGGACGGTCAACTCGGCGACGAGACGGTCGAACCCATGCTCACTCCCCATGGTCACGACGATGGGGTCGACGGCCGACGGGCTACGCCGCTGGATGGCCGCACGAACCGAAGCAACGACAATGGTTCCCGCCCCTCCGTGCTCGAGCCGGTAAACGGCCTCGGCACGCCGGGCCATCGTCACCTGGTTCGGCGACACATGCTCAAAGGGGAGGGTTCCCCAGGCTGGGAGCTGCCACACCGACGACGTGAAAAGTGAGACGTCGTCGTAAAGCTCCTCGGCCGTGCGTTCACCCGGGACCACTGCCAGCAGCGGCCGATCGAGCCGGGAGGCAATCCCGGCCAGGCTCAACGCCCGTAGCCCCGGGGGTACGACAAGACGGCCGGTCGCATCGGGAACGAGCGACTTCGGCCAGACAGAAACCAGTGCTTCGAGTGCAGCAACCACAGAAACCGACAGGCTAGACCTGTTGCCGGGCCGAAAGGTTGGCGCGAGCGAGCCAGAACAGGCGATTCACACCAGTCACCTGGGTGCCGGCTATTCGTCGGCTGGGATCTCCACTCTGGCGTCGGACTTGAAGGCGCCCCAGTAACGGTGGAAGTAATCCCAACCCGACAGGACCGTGGCCAGGACCGCAACCAGCATCAGCCACTCGTCGAAGAAGAAGGGCCCAAACTCGGTCTCGGGGCGGATCAACGCAAACCCGATCGCAAAGAACTGAAACGTAGTCTTGCTCTTTCCCCAGAAGCTGGGCGGGACGGTGGCTTTCTCCAGGGCGGCCACCGCCCTCAGACCCATCACTGCGACCTCTCTCGTGATGATGATGAAGGCCGCCCAGGACCACGCCCTGCCCACCTCTATGAGCACCAGCAGACTGCCGATGACAAGGACCTTGTCTGCAACAGAGTCGAGAAACGCACCGAACACAGTGGCCAGCTTCCACCGGCGGGCCAGGTAGCCATCGGCGAAATCGGTGAGCGCAGCCGGGATGAATACCCCGAGCGCGATTCCAAACGCATGATCGATCTGATCCGACAGCAGCACAAAGGCCATCACAAACGGGGTCAGCACGATGCGCGCCAATGCCAGCAGGTTCGGAACGTTGAGCGGCTGCGACATGGGAGCGATGCTAACCGGTCGCCACGCTCGGTACCGATGGCCCTCCAAACCGGTAGAGTCGCCCGATGAGTCTCGACTTCCTGCTCACCTCGCTGATCGTCGTCGTCATCCCGGGCACGGGGGTCATCTACACCGTTTCGGTCGCCCTGAGCCGTGGCCGCCGCAGCGGCGTCATCGCCGCCGTCGGCTGCACGTTGGGCATCGTGCCCCATCTCATCGCGGCGGTCTTCGGTCTCTCCGCATTCCTCCACGCCGGAGCCCTCGCCTTCCGCATCCTCAAATACGCCGGGGTTGCCTACCTCCTGTTCCTTGCCTACACGATGCTGCGATCGAAGGGCTCACCGGAAACGCGTGGAAGAGCAGAACGGAAAGACCAAGCGGCCGGGGCTGTGATAACGCGGGGCATCCTGCTCAACTTGCTGAACCCGAAGCTGACCCTTTTCTTCTTCGCGTTCCTGCCGCAATTCCTGTCCACCGACGCCTCGCTCGCGTTACTTGTCGGGCTCGGGGCCGTGTTCATGGCCATGACCTTTGCGGTGTTCGCCGTCTATGCCGCACTGGCGGCGCGGGCCGGCACCGCTTTTGCGTCGAGCACCCGTATCCGGCGCCGGATCGAGCAGTCGATGGGTCTGCTACTCGCCGGATTTGCGGTGCGCCTCGCCCTCAGCGAGGAATAACCCGGCCGCTCAGCAACTCACGGCCGCGGCCACACACGGGGCTCGTCATCGCAGGTTCACCCGGTCACACACCAAGCGCGACCACATCGCTGATCGGGACGATGTCCCCATCGGCATCGAAACCGACGATGAGCAGCCACGCCGGATTTGTGAGGCGTCCTCAGGGGCATTCACGGTCGATGTCGCCGGAGCCGACCGTCACGGTGTCTCCCTGGTTCGTCGATGGTCAGAGGAGCGACCGGACGGTGGCTACCGCGCTCGCCCGGTTGTCCACATCGAGAGCGCGGTAGACCGTCTCGAGGTGCTTTTTGACCGTGCCCTCGGCGACCCCGAGACGCCGCGCTATCTGCCGGTTGGTGCCGCCTTCGGAAAGCGCAACGGCTACGTCGATCTGGCGTGGTGTGAGACCAGCAGCGGCCAGACGCCCCGTTTCGGCGGTGCGAGCCGATGAGACGAGCACGACGTGCGGCCCGGCGGGGCTCGGAATCACACTGCCGGCAGCTCCGCTATGTGCGTCCGACAGCACAACCCGACGTGATGGCACCGCAGGCCGATGTCTGTCGTAACCGTTGACCGTCTCGACAAACGTCGGCTCGAGGGCGTCCGGGATGTGTCCACCCTGACGCAGGTCGACACCTACGTCGTGCAACACTTCGGTCGTCCCCTCTGTGAGCTCGGCCACCTCACCGTCCTGGCTGACCAGTGCGACCGACCATCCGGTAGCACTCAGTGCGTTGCGCATCAGCTTGGAACCCTCGCGCAGCTGTGCCGCCCGGTAGCCGTGAACGAGATAGGGGCGGAGTGTGTCCATGATGAGCCGGTCCCGCTCGCTGAAACCGGTCCCGTCCCGGTTACATGCGAATCCGAGGGCTACGCCCGGCGGTGCCGGCAGCGGCAGGACCATTTGGGACTCGATACCGAGAACCTCGAAGATCTCGCGGTATAGCGCGGTCGCCTCGAACTCCTCTCGAGGCATGAAGTCGTCGAGAAGGTGCGTCCGACTGTCATTTGTCTGCTGGACGTGACGGACGATCGGATGCTCGTGGGCGAGGGCGGCGAACCGGGAAACGAGGTGCTCATACCGTGTCGGGTCGGGCCGGATGACGATATGCGCACTCTGCTCGAGCGCATTGACCTCATTCCAGGAGACATCGACGGAAGGCACGAGAGCGAGCAATCCCTCGAGTGTGTTGGCTACATACTCATCAACCGAGCGTGCCGCAGTTACCGCCCCGATCAGCTCCCTGACCGGGGCTTCGTCTGCAGGCGACAGCTGAGAATCCACCGTGGCAGGATAGGCCAGGGGTCAGACGCGGCTCACATCTCCGCCTCGATGGTCTTGCCGATTACCGCGATCGCCCGGCTCAGCTCGTCTGTGTCGGCGGTGGTGAAGTTGAGACGCATGGTCTCGATTCCCTCGCCCGGTGTTGTGAAGAAGTACTTGCCCGGCACGAATGCCGCCCCGGCGGCGACAGACTGCTCATAGACGGGGTCCATGTCGAATCCGGGCGGGCCCTGGACCCAGACGAACATCCCACCATCGGGCCTGGACCAGGTGAAACCGTCGGGAAGTCCTCGGCAAGCGCACGCATCATCAGCTCCTGCTTTGGGCGGTAGATGTCGACGATCCGGGGCACCTGCTCGGCGAGGAAGCCACCGGATATGTACTCGGCGGCGAGAGCCTGATTGAAGGTGCTGGTGTGGAGATCGACACCCTGCTTGGCGATGACGAGCCAATCCCGAAGCTCAGCGGGAGCTACCGAGAACCCGATACGCAACCCAGGTGCGAATACCTTCGACAGCGTGCTCACGTAGACAACATGTCCTGGTGCCATGCTTGCGATGGGTGGCACCGGATCGCCACGGAATCGCAACGCACCGTAGGGATCATCCTCGATGAGCAGCACACCGTGATCCTCGATGATCTCGGCGATTCGCCTGCGCCGATCGATCGGAACGGTCCGGCCCGTCGGATTCTGAAAGGTCGGGACCAGATACACGAGTTTGACGTCGTTGCCGCTCAGCACGTCATCCAGCGACTCAGGCACGACACCGTCGTCGTCGGTGGCGATCTCGACGTACTCGGGTTGATACGGGCTGAAGGCCTGGATCGCCCCCAGGTAGGTCGGCGCTTCCACCGCGACCAGGTCTCCCGGATCGAGCAGGATCTTTCCGATCCCGTCGAGCACCCCCTGCGAACCGCTGGCGATTAGGACTTCATCGGGGGCTGCAACGATCCCACGGTCGGCCAGCACGGTCGATACGGCTTCCCGCAGCGGGGGGAACCCCTCCGTCAGGTCGTATTGGAGGGCACCGCTGCCGTAACGTTCGAGAACCCGTGCCACCAGCGTATCGATAACCTCCATCGGGAAGCTGTCCGGTGAAGGGATGCCGCCTGCAAGGGAGATGACGCCGGGCCGGGAGACAACCTTCAAGATCTCACGGATAGCGCTGACGTTCATGCCTGCCGTGCGAGCGGCCGGTTCGATGAGGGGTCCGTTCATACTCACTCCACCCAGTCGAGGCTCTTTTGCACGGCTTTCTGCCACGACCGGTAGAGAGACTCGCGTTGGTCGGCCTGCATGTTCGGGCTGTACCGGTGGCCTTCTGACCAATGCTGACGCACCTCGTCTACGTCGTGCCAGAAGCCGGTGGCGAGTCCCGCCGCGTAAGCCGCACCGAGCACCGTGGTCTCGGTGACATCGGGCCGGACCACATCGACATCGAGGATGTCTGCCTGGAACTGCATCAGCAGATCGTTGCCGACCATGCCCCCGTCGACCCTGAGCTCGGACATGACGACACCCGAGTCGGCCTCCATCGCTTCGAGCACGTCGCGGCTCTGGTAGGCAACGGCCTCCAGCACCGCCCGGGCCACATGCCCTGCCTGGCTGTGACGGGTCAGACCGGCGATGATCCCACGGGCGTCGGACCGCCAGTACGGTGCGAACAGCCCGGAGAACGCGGGAACGAAGTAGACGTCGCCGTTGTCGTCGACCGATCGTGCCAGCGGCTCAACGTCGGGAGCGGTATCGATCATCCTCATCTGGTCACGCAGCCACTGGACGCCCGCCCCGGCGATCGCAACGGAGCCTTCGAGGGCGTACCGGGGCTTGCCGGTAGCGATCTGATATGCAACGGTGGTGAGCAGACCCCGGGTCGACGTCACTCTCTGGGTGCCGGTGTTGAGCAGCATGAAACAGCCGGTGCCGTAGGTGTTCTTGGCATCGCCGGGATTGAAACAGGCCTGCCCGAACATCGCCGCCTGCTGGTCACCGAGAATCCCGGCCACCGGGACACCTTCGAGCACACCGCTCCCCCTGCCGATGACCCCAACCGAGGGCACGATCCGGGGCAGCATGGAGCGCGGGATGCCAAAGATGTCGAGGATCTCCTCGTCCCAAGCCATCGTCTCCAGGTCCATCAGCATGGTCCTGCTTGCGTTGGTGACATCGGTGACGTGCTCGCCGGTCAGGTTCCACATGACCCAGGAGTCCATGGTGCCGAACTTGGCATCGCCGGCACGAGCCCGATCAGCCAGCCCCGCAACATTGTCGAGCAGCCACCTCAGCTTGGGGCCCGAGAAGTAGGTCGCAAGCGGAAGACCGGTCTTGGACCGAAACCGGTCGGGCCCGTCCTCCCCGGCGAGTTCCCGGCAAAGAACATCGGTCCGGGTGTCCTGCCAAACGATGGCCGGAGCCAGCGGCTTCCCAGTCGCAGCATCCCAGACAAGGGTCGTCTCACGCTGGTTGGTCAGACCGACCGCCGCCAGTTGGGTTCGGTCGATGCCCGTCTCGGTCAGGGCTTTGGTGACAACGTCCTCCGTGTTTGCCCATACCTCTGCTGCGTCGTGCTCGACCCAACCGGGGCGGGGCATCAGCTGGGTGTGCTCCTTCTGTGCCATGCCGGCAAAGGTGCCGTCATGGTCAACAATGGCAAAACGGGTGCTTGTTGTTCCCTGGTCGATCGCTCCGACGTAAGCCACCGTGGTCTCCTTCCCTTCAGCTGCCGCTATCGCCGGCGCCGGTCAGCTGCTGGGCAGCAGGGCCACCGTCGGCGATGAACATCTCCACGACGTCTGCTGCCTGTTCGATAGTCACATCGATCTCTGGCTGTTCTGCGGTGCCGAAGCGACGCAATACAAAGTCTGCCGGATCCATTCTGCCCGGCGGGCGGCCAACTCCGCACTTGAGACGCCAAAACTCCTGGGTGCCGAGCGAGCGGATCACCGACCCGGCGCCGTTGTTACCCCCCGAGCTTCGGTCGAACTGCAGGCGGAGCCTGGCGAAAGGCAGGTCGATGTCATCGTGCACGACTAGGAGATCGGCAGGCGCCACGTCGAAGTAGCGCAATAGCGGCGCCACAGCCTGACCCGACTCATTCATGAATGTCGTCGGTTTGGCGAGCACGGTGTGGACACCACCGATGTGTATCTCACTCACCTCGGCGCGGATCGTACGCCTGGCGCGCTTGAAGACGGCGGCATGTCTGCGAGCCAGAACGTCCAGCACGTCGGCGCCTAGGTTGTGACGCGTCCGGTCGAACCTCTGCCCGGGGTTGCGCAGTCCAACGACAACCGGTGCCCGTGTGGCGGAATCGGTCGAGGAGACGGCTACTCCTCTTCCTCCGCGGGCACTTCGTCGGCTTCCCCTTCGGCACCCGCGGCTTCGATGGGCTCGCCGTCCTCGCCCAGGACCAGGACCGCTTCCGGTTCTTCTTCGGCACGTGGAAGCAGGACGGTGACCAGGGGCCGATCGAGGTCGTCGGTGTAGTCGACGCCCTCCACCTCGGGGAGATCCGACACCTTGAGAGTGTCTCCGGTCGCCATGTCCTCGATATTGATGACGATCGAGGAAGGGATGCTTGTTGGCAGTGCGGTGATGTTCACGCTGTTCGAGATGGTCTCGACAAAACTGCCGTCTGCACGAACCCCGATCGGTGTACCGATGAACTCCAGTGCAACCTCGGCAGCGATGACCTCGTCTAGCGAGATCTCGATGAGATCTAGGTGGATGACCTCGCCCCGAACCGGGTGTCTCTGAACCTCACGGGCGACAGCCAGCACCGTGTCGTCGCCTGCGATGTCGACGTTGATTAGTGCGTTGCGTCCCGCCTCTGTGTGCAAGGTCGAATAAAGCGCACGGCCGTCGACGGTGATGGACTTGGCCTCGGCGTTCCTGCCGTAGACGGTTGCAGGAACCAGACCCTGGCGTCGCAGGCGTCGGGACGCCCGTGTCCCAATAGCAGAGCGCGGTTGGGCGCTGAGTGTCACCTGATCCATTTTGTGCGTCTCCTCGTGAATCAAAGCTGAAGGGGGCTCTCGCCCGCGCAGAACGGGCGCGAAGCGACAGATCGGCCCACATTATTCATCATCGTGGCGTCGTAGGCAAAGCCGATTGCGCTACGAGGTTGGTGTAAAGGCAGCCGTGGCGGCTCTCCCCACCGATGAATCCGGCGCTTACGACGGCGCGAGCGAGCCAGAACAGGCGACTCACACCGGTCACCTAGCCCGCCATGAAGCTGAACCGGATCTTGCGGTCCGGGTTGTCGGCGTTGGGGTCGACCAACACGATCGACTGCCACGTTCCCAGCATCAAGCGGCCGTCGACGACCGGCACCGTCGTCGACGGTGCCACGATCCCGGGGAGCACGTGATCGGCTCCGTGACCGGTGCTGCCATGACGATGCCGGTACCGATCCACCCGCGGCATGATGTCGTCGAGCACGTCAAACAGGTCGTGTTCGCTGCCGCTCCCGGTCTCGATGATGGCGACCCCGGCTGTGGCATGAGGAACGAAGACGTTGAGCAGCCCGTCACCCTCACCCCGCACAAACTCAGCCGCCTCAGCGGTGATGTCGGTGACTCCACGTGTGCGACCGGTGTGGAGACTGATAACCACACTCTTCATCAAGCCCTCCTCGTCCTCCTCATCACACCGGAACCGAGCCGGCGGCTGCGATCGTAGGGGAAGATCTCGATGACCTCTCCGGATCGGACCCGATCCTGCACCCGACGCCAGAACCGAACCCCGAAGAGATCGCTGTGGTGTCGTAGAAGAACTTCACGGAGTTCGCTCCTGATCCCGAGGAAGCTCTGGAACTCCTCGGGGAAAACGTCGCCATCACCCACCCCGAACCACGGCTCGGCCGACATCTCACGGTCGGGGTCCGTGGTCTGGGGCAGCTCTCTGAAGTTGCATTCGGTCACCCGGCTCAGCTCGTCATAGTCGTAGAACACGACACGCCCGGACCGCGTCACTCCAAAGTTCTTGAGCAGCATGTCGCCTGGGAAGATGTTCGACATCGCCAAGTCCTTGATGGCACGCCCATAGTCGATGATCGCCGCACCGCCCTTCAGCGGGTTGCTCTCCCTCAAGTAGATGTCGAGCGGAACCACTTTCCGCTCGACGTAGACATGGTGGAGAATGACGACGTCGTCAACGACGGTCACGGTCCTGGCTGCAGAGCCCGCGAGCTCGGCAAGCAGCGCCGGTGTGAAGCGGTCCCGATTGAATCGCAGATGCTCGAACTCGTGTGCGTCGATCAGCCTGCCTGCCCGATCGTGGCCGAAGACGATGCGGTACTTGGACATCACCTGGCGGCGGGTCGTTTGCTTGGGATACGGGAAGCGGTCGCGAATCACCTTGAACACCGCGTCGTAGCCGTCGAGCGTGAACACGATCATCACCATCCCCCTGATGCCCCTTGCGTACTCAAAACGGACATCGGAGCCGTCGATGAATGCCCGCAGGTCCCGGTACCGCTCGGTCTTGCCGTGCTTGTTGAACCCGATGGCGCTGTACAGCTCGGCGGGTTTCCGATGCGGGATCAATCGCCGGAGGAAGGCAACCATGGCGACCGGGTCGTCGACCTCGACCAGAAACGACGACCGGGTGTAGCTGAACAGGACCGATAGATCGTCCTGCTCTGTGAGCACGGCCCCGATGATGAGTCCACGGGTCGTATGGTGGACCGCGATCGCAAGCGGCAGAGTCACCTCACCGGCTCGGATGGTACCGACGATGTATGCCGCACGCCCGCGATAGAACGGCCGGGGATACACTTCGATCGCGTCGACGTCCCCTGTCTCTCCGTGGGATGAGAACCGGCGTTGTATCTCGAGAGCAGCGAGTCTGGCGTCGCGAGCCAGGTTGACCCAGGCCGCCCCGCCGACGGTGCCCTCGGCTATCGCGATGAGCTTGGCCTCCGCGCTACCCGCGCCCGCGGAAGCGAGCTCTGGTTCCGATACCGAAGCCGGCTCGTGGTCGTCTGTGAATTCGACGTCGGGGTCGGTTCCCTCGGTCTCCAGCACGCGGCGTGTCACCGAACTGAAGAACGTCCTGCCGATCGGAGCGAAAGGGGTCGCTGCGACCGCGACACCAAAGTCGTGTTTCGCCCCGGCCCAGGCGCGCCCGTCACCGGCTGCGACGAGCCCGCCGGAGTGGATCTGCTCCACCACGGTGTCTACCGACCGGTTATAGAGAGCTAGCCGCTCGGCGGCATCGTCCTGGAGCTCGTGCCAATCCCGGTTTGAGAACCGCTTCGTCGCCCGTTTGGTGATCACGGCGAAACCGGTGCAGTAACGCTCAAAACCCGCGACACAGATCTCGACGATGCCCTTCGCCGGATCGCTCACATGTTCTCGCCTTTGAAGATCGCGCTCACCGAGGCGTCGGTGAAGATGGCGTTGATGGCTCCGGCGAGCACCGAACCGATCGAAAGCACGGTGAGGTTGGTCAGCTCCGCGGCATCGTCGGGAACCGGGAGCGTATTGCTGATGACCACCTCACTGATCGCCGAATTCTTGATCCGGTCGGTCGCAGGGTCCGACAGAATCCCGTGGGTAGCCGCCAGCCGGACGCTGAGCGCGCCACGCTCCTGGAGCAAGTTGGCCGCCCCGGCTGCGGTCCCCGCGGTGTCGATGATGTCGTCGACGATTATGCAGTGCCGGCCGTTGATGTCACCGATCACCTCGAGCGACGTCGATTTGTTGCGGGTGTCGGTGCTGCGCCGCTTGTCGATGAATGCCACCGATGCGTCAAGGTGACGGGCGTAACGGGCGGCACGCTTGACACCGCCGGCGTCGGGTGAAACGACGGTGGTCGGCCCGTCGAGCGTCTTGGCCAGATAGTCGACAAAAACCGGCAATGCGGTGAGATGGTCAAAGGGTACGTCGACAAACCCTTGGATCTGCCCCGTGTGAAGGTCGACGGAAGCCACGCGGTCGGCACCGGCTGTGACAAAGAGGTCTCCCATCAGTTTGGCCGTGATCGGCTCCCGTGGTCTGCCCTTCTTGTCCTGGCGGCTGTATCCGTAGTAGGGAACGACTGCCGTGATTCGCTTCGCCGATGCCCGCTTTAGGGCGTCGATCATGATCAGCTGTTCCATGATGTGGAAGTTGATCGGCGAAACATGGCTCTGGATGACAAAGCAGTCGGTTCCGCGCACGCTCTCGGTGAACCGGATATACAGCTCGCTGTTAGCGAAGACCTCACGCTCGACACCACCGAGATCCGTACCGAGGATATTGGCTACTTCCCGAGCGAGACCTTCGTTCGCCGAGCCCGAAAACACCATGAGATGCTTGCGACTCGTGATCTCCACGTTGCCGACCCTCCCGTTGGGCTGTCGCGCGAAGGCTAGCTGCGATCGGGGTGATCCACCAACCGCGTTCAGTGCTGCTCGCCGCGTCTCGCCAGGGCTGCCTCCACTTCGGCGATCTGTTCCACGGAGTTGATGCCGAGACCTTCGACGGCATCCGCGATGTGGGCTTCCACCCTGTGACCGTCACCAGCCAGAATCCCTATCACGTCGGTGAGGTAGTACTCCCCTTGAGCATTGCCGGTACCGATCCGTGACAGCGCGCCGGGCAAGAAGCGGCCCGAGAACGTGTACACCGAAGTATTCACCTCGTCGATGGCCAGCTGCTCGGGCGAGGCGTCTCGCGCTTCGACGATGCCCCGCACCCGCCCCTGATCACGGACGACGCGCCCGTAATCTCTCGGCTCGTCCAACCTCACGCTGAGCATCGTGGCGGCTGCGTTGCTGTCGCGGTGTAACCGGAGCATGTCGTGCAGGGTTCCGGCGCTCACGAGGGGCATATCACCGGGCATGACGATGATGTCGTCGCCGGGTTCGACACCCAGATGCTCCAGAGCAACCATTACCGCATGCCCCGTTCCGAGCTGCTCGATTTGAAGAGCCGGGGTGACACCCTCGGGGAGGATCGCACGAACGTCATCCGCCTGGTGGCCCACAACAACCACGATCTCCTCGACACGGATCGCTGCAAGCGTATCGAGCGCCCACAGCAACATCGGACGGCCCGCGACCGGGTGCAACACCTTGGCCAGGTCGGACTTCATCCTCGTGCCCTTCCCGGCACCGAGGACTATCGCCTTGAGAGACATCGATGAATCACCATTCCAACGTTCATGTGTGTAGGAGACCGTTGAAGAATCCGAGTTCAGGCTCGACGCCGTGGTCTACAACAGAGCCGTGCCCGGCGCTGCGAGCCTTCACCGCGATTAATCAACGACCTCCCTAGCTGGGGGACCAGGACTCGAACCCGGACCGCGTGGACCAAAACCACGTGTGCTGCCGATTACACCATCCCCCACCGCAGGGCGGGGACACGATTGTATCCGTTTGGAGGGTCTCGAGAAATCGCCGATAAGGCTTGCACACGTGCAAGTAGGCCGCAGTCCCCGACGTCTCGGATTCTCCTCGCAGGCCACCGGGCCTGAACAGGAATCTCTCCAGACACTCTTACGAGTCGTCTGTGATCCGCCAGCCAACCGGGACGAGGTCGCATGACTCGGCGAATCGTGCGCCGGTGGGCACTGTGGCTGCCGCTCCCGCCGCTTCGTCGGAATCGACAAAGAATCCGAACAGGGAGGGACCGCTTCCCGAGAGCAGCACCGGTCGCCCCCAACCCTGTTCCAGATCCGCGCGCCAGTCGTCGAGCTCCGGAGCCTGCACCACGGCAGCCGGGTATAGGTCGTTGTACAGATCACCTTCGCTCCGCAGCGGAGGCGGCAACGCCGACTGTGGGAACCGCAGTCCGATCGGCTCGCCCAAATCGTCCCACGTCCGGAAGGCGGCGGGCGTTGCGATCTCGAAAGGAGGCACGACAATCACCAGGCTGAACCCGGTCATCGGGCTCATCGGCGTGATGATCTCACCACGCCCCGACACCCGGGCGGTGCCGCCGGTCAGGCAGAAAGGTACGTCGGAACCGATCTGGGGTGCAATGTCTGCGAGAACATCGTGTTTGACACCGAAGAACCGCCCGGCAATGGCCAGGGCAGCCGCAGCGTCGGCACTGCCACCGGCCAACCCCGCCGCCGCCGGGATCGACTTGTCGAGGATCAACTCGATCCGTTGTCCCGACCCGGCCCGGTCCCTCACCGCATCTGCGGCACGGAAGGCGAGGTTGGCGAGATCATCGGCAACCGGGCGGCCGCCGACGCCGGCGATCGCATCCTCATCCGAAGCGGCAAGCGAGACTCGGTCGGCAACCGCCACGGACTGGAATATCCCGTCGATGCGGTGGTAGCCGTCATCCCGACGCCCCCCTACCCGCAGCCCGAGGTTGACCTTTGCGAATGTCTCTGCGGAGATCATCGAATTGCCCCGGCGATGTCGACAAAATCCGAGGGAGCCAGATCTTCCGGTCGAGTCGTGGCGGCGATTCCGACGCGGGTGAGGACCCCAACAGGATCGTCGCAGACATCCGCGAGGGATCGGCGCAGCATCTTGCGCCGCTGGCGAAACACAACGCCCGCCAACTCGATCGCCTCTTCGGTCAAGGGTGCAGGCGAGACCCGGGTGATCTCGACCACGGCAGACTCAACGTCGGGCATCGGGTAGAAGACCTCGGGTGGGACGGTAAAGGCGAGCCTCGTCTCGGCGTGGAGGGCCGCTACCACCGACGGCACTCCGTAGAGACGTGAGCCCGGCCCCGCGACAAGGCGGTCGGCGACCTCACGCTGGACCATCACGATGAGCCTGTCGATGGACGGGACGTGGCGCAGCACGTCGAGCACAAGTGGGGTGCCGACGTTGTATGGGAGGTTGGCGACCATCGTCCACGAACCCGGATCGAGTGCGGTGGTGAAGTCGGTGCGAGTCACGTCCTCCGCTCTCACCTCGACGCCTGTGCCGGCGAGGACCGATTCGAGGACCGGGAGTAGCCCACGATCGATCTCGTAGGCGACAACACGCGCACCGGTCGCCGCCAGCGCTCGGGTCAGCGTCCCGGTGCCGGCACCGACCTCGACCACACGATCCCCGGGGCCGATGGCTGAGGTCCGCACGATCCGCTCGACGAGATTGGGGTCGGCAAGGAAGTTCTGCCCCAGACGCCGCTGCGGCTTCAAGCCGTGCGCCGCCAGGAGATCCTTGATCTCGGTACGGCCCTGCACCATCACTCCCCGCTGCCAAGCACGCGGCCGAACACACGGGCTGCAGTGGTGGCTGTCAACCTGGCTACTTCGGCGATATCCGTCGCCCAGATCTCGGCGAGCTGCCGGCCGACGAGTGGCACGAACGCGGGTTCGTTGGCACTTTGGCGATGCGCCTGTGGCGGCAGGTACGGGGTATCGGTCTCGACCATGCACCGCTCCGGTGGGGCGACGGCAACCGCCCTGCGAACCGTGTCACCGGTCGGGTAGGTGACCATCCCGGCAAACGAGAACGTCACGCCCAGCTCGGCGAACCGCTTGGTCCACTTTGGGCCCCCGGTCCAGCTGTGGAGGACGACCCGCTCGCCGAGTGCCGCATCCCCGACATCCTCGTATACGTCGGCAAAGGCGTCGCGGCAGTGGACAATGATCGGTTTGTCGAACTCACCGGCGAGCCGCATCTGCTCCCGGAACACCTCACGCTGTACCGGCCGGGGCGAGTGGTCCCTGTAGTAGTCGAGACCACACTCGCCGATGGCATCAGCCATAGCGATCAGAGACGTCAGCCGCCCACCTTCGACACTCCACCGGATCGCGTCGTGGGGATGGAGGCCTGCGGCCCATAGGACGTGGTCCCGATCGCCGGCGGAGATGCGGTGGGCCTCGAGAGATGTTTCCAGATCGATACCGGGACACATCAACCAGTCAACACCGGCATCCGTTGCCCGATCGACCAGCACCCCCGGCGACTCCTCCGACGCAAAGAGGTGACAATGGCTGTCAACCCACATGGTCAGCCGGCGTCTTTGGGAAGTTCGACCTTGGCAAACAGCGGGGTTGCAGGGCCGAGCTTTGTGCCCGCGGCTACTTCATGACGCCCCCAGGCCGGTTGGCGGGCGGACGTGTCGAGCCCAAGGGTCTCAAACACTCGAACGGAGGTTGCCGGCAGATACGGCGCAAACCCCGCAGCCAGCCCCGCAATCGATTGAAGCGCGACGTACAGGGTCGTGGCAGTCCGTCCCTGGTCGGTCTTGGCTGTCTTCCACGGCTCACGCTCGGAGAGGTACTGGTTGGCCGCCTGGGCACCGGCAAGCAACGAGCCCAAAGCGGCACGAAGCCGTACCGACCGGAGGTGCTCGGCCGCATCGTCGAGGGCGAGGTCGACCGCGGTCAGGACGCCGTCGTCGATGGGCTCGAGCGCACCGGGGTCGGGCACGACTCCGTCGAAATAGCGGTGAGTCATCGAGATCACCCGGTTGACGAGATTGCCCCACGTCGCCACCAGCTCCTCGTTGATCCTCCGGACCAGCTCGGCTTCCGTGATGTCGACGTCGGAGGTCTCTGGGAGGTTCGCGGCGAGCGCATAGCGGAGCGCGTCCGGCTCGTAGCGATCGAGCGCTGCCCCGACGGTCAGACCGACACCGCGGCTGGCCGAAGCCTTCCCACCCTTGAACGTGACGTACTGGTTGGCGGGAACGTCGGTTGGAAGGTGCAGATCGCCATACCCAAGGAGGATTGACGGCCAGATGATTGTGTGGAACGGGACGTTGTCTTTCCCGATGAAGTAATAATGCTCGGCGTCGTCGTTCTGCCACCATTGTCGCCAAGCCTCGGGGTCGCCGCCGAGCTTCGACCATTCCTTCGATGCGGATAGGTATCCGATGACCGCATCGAACCACACGTATATCCGCTTCCCCTCGCCGAGCCCGGCGACCGGGATCTCAACACCCCATTCGATGTCGCGCGTAATGGCGCGGTCGTGCAGACCCTCTTCGATCCAGCCGAGTGAGAAGTTGAGCACATGCTTGCGCCACCCCTTCCTGCTTTCGAGCCACTCCTTGAGCCGGTCGGCAAAGTCGGATAGCCGCAGGTAGAAATGTTCGGTGGACCTACGCACCGGTGGCGTCCCGGTCAAACTCGAGCGCGGGTTGATGAGGTCGACAGGATCAAGAGTGCGCCCACAGTTGTCGCACTGGTCACCACGGGCGCCGTCGTATCCACAGTGTGGGCAGGTGCCTTCGACGTAACGATCGGGTAGGAACCTCTCCGCCTCGGGGTCGTAGTACTGCTCGGACGATCGCTTGTCGATATACCCGTTCTCATAGAGCCTCAGGAACATATCCTGGGTGACTTCATGGTGGTTCCGCGTGCCGGTGGTCGTAAACAGATCCCAGTCGACACCAAGGGCATCCCACTGCTCGACGATCTCTGTGTGGTAGCGGTCCACGATCTCCTGCGGCGTCACCCCCTCGGTCTCGGCCCTGACCGTGATCGGGGTCCCGTGGACATCCGAACCGGAAACCATAAGCGGGTCATTGCCGATCGCCCGATGAAAGCGGGCAAAGATGTCAGCGGGCAAATAGGCACCGGCGATGTGACCCAGGTGGCGAGAGCCACTGGCGTACGGCCACGCAACGGCGACAAGAATCTTGCGAGCAGGGTGTGATGTTTCCACGGTCGGCGGATGGTAACAGGCCCACCAGATGAGGCCCTCGGGGACCGATTCACCCAGATTTTACATGTATTGCATGCGCATTTGGGGCAGTCGAATACGTCACACAATTGCCACATTTCGGGGTACACTCGGCAGGACAAACGAGCTAGGGCGGCTTCACCGAGAAGCCGTCGCAACTGGAGGTACGTTCTTTTGAACACCGCAATGGTGCGTAAGATCGACGACCTCGGGAGGATTGTTGTTCCTGCCGAGACCCGACGACTCTTCAATATCCGCGAGGGGGATGAACTCGCCATTTCGGTGGACGGCGACTCCATCATCATCCGCAAACTCGATGCAACCTGTGTCTTCTGCGGATCGACGGAGGACGTCGGCGAATTCAAGGGACGTGGAGTCTGCGCTTCTTGCCGCTCCACCCTGGCAGGCTGACAAACGGCAACAGCTGATCAGACGCTGAGGATTGCCCGGCTGCTCATTGCCGGTCGTTTAGGACCGCCTCGTAGAGCTGCCGGCGATTGATCCCTGATTCCGATGCGATACGACGTACCGCATCTGCCATCGACTCCCCAGCATCGATCGCATCGGCCACACGGGCAACGGTGCGATCGATGCTGACGTGTGTCTCTTGGGCGGCGCCCGCAATCACCAGGGTGAACTCGCCGCGGAGCTGTTGTGAAGCCCAGTACGTCACCGACTCGTCGAGCGTGCCCTTCCATAGCTCCTCGAACACCTTGGTGAGTTCACGTGCCACAACTATCCGGCGGTCACCGTTGAGGACGGCTGCCAGGTCGGTGAGGTCGGCAACCACCCGTGATTTCCCGGAGAACAGAACCGTCGTGCGTTGCTCTTGACGGAGCGCCTCGATCCGTCTGCGCCGCTCGCCGCCTCTTCTCGGCAGGAAACCCTCGAACACGAACCGCTCAGCGGGCAGACCTGAGGCGGCCAGCGCGGTAGTGACCGCGCTCGGGCCGGGTACGACGCTCACTTCGGCGCCGGCCTGTTCCGCCACCTGAACGGCGCTCAATCCCGGGTCGGCGATTGACGGCATACCGGCATCCGAGATGACCGCGACGGTCTCACCCGCATCCAGCCGCCGGCGCAGCTCCCCGGCACGTTGCTGCTCGTTTCCGACGAAGTACGAGCGAACCGGGGTGTGTACGTCGAGTGCGCTGAGCAGCTTGGCGGCCCTGCGTGTGTCCTCTGCGTAGACGAGGTCGGCGGTGTCCAGAGCCGACCGGAGCCGGCCGGAGGCATCACCTAGGTTGCCGATCGGGGTGGCACACAGCAGCAGTCGTCCGGTCATCCGGGTGAGCATAGATCGCCAGCCGGGTACCGACCCTGGGTTGTGGCGCGTCGAGCGGCTGCTCGAGGACCCAGGTGGCTCCGGCGATGCGGGCAAACCGTCCGGGCGCCAACGCCCGGACTTCGACAACTGCACCGCTTTGATCAATCCCGACGAGCCGTAGGCCGTGCGTCAGCCCACGGCTGTGGACATTCCGAGTGCGGATGAGAACCATCGGCGAACCGGTCATTACCCCGAGCCTGCGTTGGTTTGCCGTTGTTGCAGCCGCAACCGGCGACGCGTGCCACGAGCCGTCTCCGGCCACCACGGCGACGAGGGTCGTCGATGCTGCTAGCCTCTTGCGACCTATGGCCAAGGCAAAAAGACGCAAGCTTCGCGCCCGCCGCAGCAAGGCTAACCACGGGCGACGCCCGAACGCCGGTCGCGGCTGATCCGCCGCGCCTTCTCGCCTATGCAAATCGGTGGTGTGCGCGCGCGTCCAGAACACCCCGCCAGCGTATGCAGAACAGCAGCCCGGGGGAAGAGCTACACATTCGTCTCCCTCAGGGAGCCACACATTCTTCTCCCTCTGGGAGAAGTACCCGAACGAAGCGAAGGGGGATGAGGGCCTTATGAATTCAAGGTTTGGATTGAAGAAGCCCTCACCTGCCTCGCTGACGCTCGGCTGTCCTCTCCCGAGGGGAGAGGAATGCCGTGGCACACCTGCCTCGCTGGCGCTCGGCTGTCCTCTCCCGAAGGGAGAGGAATGTGTCGTGGCACACCTGCCTCGCCAACGTATCGGCTTCCGATACGCCTCGCCTGTCCTCTCCCGAAGGGAGAGGAATGTGTCGTGGCACACCTGCCTCGCCAACGTATCGGCTTCCGATACGCCTCGCCTGTCCCCTTCCGAAGGGAGAGGACAGCGTGGCTACGGGATGGTCATTTGGTCGACGGCGGTGGCACCTGCGGTGGCGTCGGTGGCGACGACAAACGTGAAGCCGTCGCCGACGCGATCGAGATAGGCATAACGGCCGTCCTCGGCGTTGTAGGCGACACCGCCCCCCGACCCGACCGGCTCACCAAAGCCGAGCGAGTCGACAAGCCCCTGAAGTGCTTCGGCCATCTCGAAAGCCTCGTCCTCGGAATCGCCTTTGAAGGCGAGCGCCATCACGACGTCGTCGTCGTCGTAGAGGATCTGGTAGGCGTCTCCGCCCCAGCCGTTGGCAGCCTGCACCGCCACACCGGCAGGCGAGTCGCTGAGGATCAGACGCAGCCCCCACTCTCCGAATGTCGATGTCTCGAGCACTTCGAAGCCGTCGATCGCGATCTCGAGCGGTGGCACGTCGAGCACAGACTCACCGGCTGCGTAGCGGGTAGGGTGGATCACCATCTCGGTGGACACCGGGCGGTCGGTGTATGCGGTGTCAACCGCGGCGATCCCCCCGTCGTCGACGAGCTCGGCGACAAATGTGCGCCCGGTCTCGTACGGGAACGCCAGACTGTTGAACAGCCAGTCGGGGACCGACGCATATGAGGGGGCATCCTGGATTCTCTGGAGCTCTTCCATGGCCGCCGCCAGCTGGTCAGCAAGAGGCAACTGTTCGAAGTAGACGAGCTGGAAGTAGGTCGCATCCCCTTCGATGAGCGCCTGGAACGCCGCTCCCTCGTCATACCGCTCCTCGTCGAACATCGCCTCGAAGTCGTCGTTGAACAGGAAGTGCTGGTCGGTGAGGGCGTGAATCAACTCGTGGACGACGACGCCCTTGGTGTATGGGGTGAGCTCGGTGGCTTCGCCTCCAATGACCAGCTCGCCGGTGTCGCCGTCGTAGAACCCTGCGACGCCCTCGCTATAGAGATCGAGCAGCATCTGTTCGAGGTCGTCGGCGGGATCGAGGAGCCCGATCATCTGGTAGACACGCGTCTCAACCCCCAGCTCTTCGGGGACGATCTCCTCGGCGATATCGGCTTCGACCCGCTGTGCCAACTCTTCAGTTGACAAGATGGTCACCATGGGATGGGCGAGGAATTCCAGACCACGGAGCTGCTCGGTCTCTGCGATCAGCTCTTCGATCTCGACGGTGAGCCGGTCGATGGTCTCCTCGTCGATTCCCTCGCTTGCCGTGACGGTGGGACCTGCCGAGGTCGTTGCCGGCTCTGGCGTCGCCGTCGTGGTGGTGTCGGGGGTGTCAGTACTCGCAGCCGATGTCGACGATGTGGTTTGATCCGGGACGGTGTCTTCCGCATTCGATCCAGAGCAAGCAGCCGTGACTACGACGACAGCTACAAGCACGGCGATACGCCTGGCCCGGGTGGATATGCCTCTCATCTAGCGGTGAGCGTACCGCATATCCTCAGGTGGTATTGCAGTCGTCTCCGAGCTACGACCTCTCCGACCAGATAGCCCGGTTGACGCGGTTCTCCAGTGCCTCCTGCTGCCCCGAGACCGGCGTCGGGTCAATTCCTTCCTCGAGCACCTTGTCGCTGATCGACTCGAGGGATGCCCCGTCCGACATGATGTAATTGCCGAGATCGCCCTGCCAGCCGGCATACCGGTCGCGACGCGAACCGGCCAGAGTGTCCTTCTCCAGCATGTCGAATGCGATCAGTGCAGCCTTGGCGAGCGTATCGATACCACCGATGTGACCGTGGAACAGGTCGGTGCGGTCGATGCTCTGCCGTCGGAGCTTGGTGTCGAAGTTGAAGCCGCCCTTCTTGAATCCACCGGCACCAAAGATCTCGTGAAGCGGCAGCACGATGTCCTCGACCGAGTTCGGGAACTGGTCGGTGTCCCAACCGTTCTGTGGATCACCGCGGTTGGCGTCGACGCTGCCAAAGATCCCGTGCTGCACCGCATAGGTGACCTCATGGTGGAAACTATGGCCGGACAGGGTCGCGTGGTTGGCCTCGATGTTGACCTGAAACTCGTCGACCAGGTCGAAGCGCTCGAGGAAGCCGTGGACGGTCGCGCTGTCGTAGTCATATTGATGCTTGGTGGGCTCCTGTGGCTTTGGCTCGATGAAGAGCTGCCCGTCGAAGCCGATCTTCCGCTTGTGCTCGGCGACGAGCTCCAAGAAACGAGCCAGTTGAGCGCCCTCTTGTTTCAGATCGGTGTTCAACAGGGTGTCGTAGCCCTCCCGGCCACCCCACAGGACATAGCACTGTCCGTTGAGCCGCTTGGTCGCCTCGAGCGCATGACGGACCTGGGAAGCGGCAAAAGCAAACGCCTCCGGATTGGGGTTGGTAGCGGCGCCCGCAGCAAAACGACGATGGCTGAACAGGTTGGCCGTCCCCCACAGCAGCCTCACCCCGGTCTCCTCCATCTTGGCGGCTGCATAGTCGACCATCTCATGCAGGTTGGAAACGGTCTCCCGGTAGTCGGCGCCATCGGGGGCGATGTCACGGTCGTGAAAGCAGAAGAACGGGGTGCCCAGTTTGGAGAAGAACTCGAACGCGGCGTCCATCTTCATCCTGGCGGCCGCCATCTCGTCTTCGGGATCGGCGAGCCACGGCCGATCGAAAGTGCCTTCGCCAAAGATGTCGCTCCCGGGCCAGTTGAATGAATGCCAGTAGCAGACCGCGATCCGAAGATGATCCTCCAGACGCTTGCCGGCGACGATCCGATCCGCGTCGTAGACCTGGAATGCGAGCGGATTCTCGGTACCCGGGCCTTCGTAACGGATCGGCTCGGAGACATCGGTGAAGAACTCGACCATAGTGCTGACACCTTCCATCGACTCGGGACTCTCCCGTCACATTACTCTTTTGTTGTTCACTCCACCTAATTCCGGATTTGCCGGTCTCACCTAGCATTTCGCCGGTATGGACATCCTCGACGCAATACAGGGCCATCGCTCGATCCGCCGTTTCAAGACCGACCCGGTGCCACAGCACCTGCTCGACGAGATCCTCGGCGCCGGCATTCGTGCCGCGTCGTACGGAAACATGCAGTCCTACTCGGTGGTCGTCTCGAGAGACCAGGAGACACGGGAGCGACTGTTCATCCCGCTCAAGCATCAGAACATGGTCCGCACCGCTCCGATCCAGGCCACGTTCTGCTCGGACTTCCGCAGGATGCGCAAGTGGCTGGCACGCAACGATGCACCGGACAACTTCGACGACTTCTTTGCATTCATGGTCGGTGCCGTGGATGCTTGCCTCGTCGCACAGAACGTCGCCCTCGCCGCAGAGTCACACGGGCTCGGTGTGTGTTTCATCGGAGCGACGCTCGCCAACGCTGATCAGGTCGGCGAGGTGCTCGAGTTGCCGGAGGGGGTGGTGCCCGTCACCGGCATGTCTATCGGGTGGCCGGACGAGGATCCCGCACCCCGGGACAGACTTCCTGCTTCCGGGCTCGTCCACTACGAGCGCTACCACGACCATGACGACGCCGAGATCGCCGAGATCTACCGCGAGCGCAATACAGCGGGCTGGGATCGCTACATGAGCCGTCCCCGGCTACGACGGCAGATCACCGAGTCTGGTGCGACCAACCTCGCCCAGGTGTACACCACGATCAAGTACACACCCGACGACCACGACCGGCACTCGGCGTCGCTGCTCACCTACCTCCGGAAGCAGGGCTTCCTGGCTTAGGAGCGGTTCTTGGCGATGTCCTCGTAGATTGCGTCGATGATCAAGTCGACCACGTCACGCCCTTCGTGTCGGGCCATTTCGCCGGGCACCATCTGGACGTCCTGTGATCCCGCACAGAGGAAGGGCAGGATGCGGCAGATGATGTCACGCAACACGTTGCGAGGTGGCGGTTGTGGAGGCGGGTCCGTAGGCGGTCTCGGGACAACGACCGGCAGGAACGAGAAGCCCAGCTCGTCTGCCACCTTCATGATTGGATTAGCGATGGCGTTCTCAGAGGTTGGAGATGCATCGGTCTCACCTGCAAAGTGCAGCCCGACTGCCTTGCCTGTGTCCTCGTTGATCCACACCGAGCCCGAGTCTCCCCCTGCCGACACCTCGTAGTCGACATCGGGCCACGGCGGCCGGGGCACGATGTGAATCTGGTCGCGGAACGACACGACGCCCGTCGACCCCCCGTAGTTGATCGCCGTCGACAAGCTGACCCCGTCGATGATCCCCTCCGTGTTGCCGGTGGTCCGTCCCGACTTCACCACGTCCATACCTAGCTCGGGCTCTTCCATACCTGCCACGGGGCTGAGACCGATGATGTCTCGCACGTAGCCGCGATCCCCGGTGAGCTTGGCGACGGCTGCGTCCATGTCACGGTTGAGCCGGAATTTGGACAGACGGGCCACGAGATGCGCGGAGCTGCCACCGTCGACCCGCCCCGGCTGCCAGATCTCCTCGCCTGCGGCGGCTTCGGTGCTTCCCGCCAACACGTGCCAGTTGCTGAGGATGTGAGGCGTACCGTCCGTACGGCTGAAGACGATGCAGGCAAGGGTGCCCGCCGTCACCCGGGCGTTGCCACAGCTCACCCCACCGATGAGCGGAGTCACGACGGCCTTGCGGTCGATGGCCTCGTTCACAGCCTGGGCGTTCTCCGGGTCGACAACGACGGGGGCCTCAGGTGCGTAGGTGGCCTCGATGACGTCGACGGGGAACGCACCGACCTTCTTCGGCTTGTTCTTGCTCGTGGCATCTGCCGCGGACACATTGAAGATCTCATAGTCGGCGAGCTCGGCCAGCGGCTTCTTCCGCTCCACATGGACGCGTAGGGCGAGATCGCTTGTGACCTTGTCGTCTGAGATCTTGAAGCCGACGTCGACGGCGGTCACTCCGGGTCGTCGCATCCAATCCTTGCGTTGCTTGTTGAGCAGTTCTATTGCTTCGTCGATGCGCTTCTGCGCCGGCTTTCTCGGCATGAGATTCCCCTCCTCGTGACCTCTACTAGACATTCGCCCCCTCTAGGAAATACAGCCGATGCGGCTCAGGCGTCCTGCGGTCCCATCGGAGCCTCCTCGCGTACCTGGACCCGGACGTCCCCGAGGTATCGGGGAAACAACTCTCCATCCGGCACATCCTCGAGATCGAGCAGCCGTTCGACCTTGACCCGGATCCCTATCTCTTCGGACATCCGGGTCCCCTCCCAGATGAACCCGACGTCGATACCCGTGACTCCTGGGCGCCGCATCCACTCGTCACGCACGGGTTCGAGCTGAGACTTGGCCCGCTCAACCTGTTCTCCTGTCGATTCACTCATCACGTGAAACCTACTCGCCGGGTGCCTCAGATGGGATCGGAGCACTCGAGGCTGCGCTTTCGAGCTCAGGTGACGGTCTCCTCGACACCGAGCAGCAGCGTCAGGTACCGCCGGAGGTGGGCTAGCTGTCGGCGAAGGTGCGAGGGTTCACCGGTTGCCCGACCGAGAATGAATCCTCCCTCGAAGATGGTGAACACCTGATCCGCGAGTGCGGGGAGGTCAACGTCTGCTAGTTCGGGACGTGTCTTTGCGGCCTCCGTTAGCTTGTCGAGCAGACGAGCTCGCCACAGCTCGATCGAACCGACGATGACGTCGTCGCCACGGACTGTGTCGGGGCCGCGCTCGTAGATGAACGATACGAACAGGCAACCCGGCACAGAAGTCGCCAACCCGTCGGCCGCTTCCTCGAACAGTCGAACAAAACTCACGATCTGTTGTGCGGGGTCGTCGGTCTCGTCCTCGGCCTCCGCCAAGTAGAGATCGAGGATTTCCGCATCGGCAGCCGCGTATCGCTCGAGAATTGCATCCCCCAGCGCATCCTTCGAGGCGAAGTGGTGGAAAAACGCCCCCTTAGACGCACCGGCGTGGGTGAGGATTGCATCGAGCGTGGTTGCGCTGAACCCCTGGCTGACAACCAGAGCTTGGGCGGCATCCATGATCCTTTGTCGGGTCGGAGCTTGATCGGTCATTGGTACACACTCTAGCACTTGACAGACCAACCGGTCGGTTTGTAGAGTCACAAACCAAACAGACCGACCAGTCGGTTTAGGAGAGTTGACATGATGATACAGCCGGCCAGGTGCCACCTTGGCTCGACACAGCACGCAGGGGGCGCCCCATGGCCCCCTACCTGATCACGCTTGCGCTCGCCGTTGGGAGCGTCGCGCTCTGGACGGTCCGGGTAGCCACAGCCGCCCACGGCACTCGCGCTGCATCGGCGATCGTCTCGATGGTCGAGGCAACGTCCTATGTCGTCGCCGTATCCCATCTGATGCGGTCGCTTGACGAGCCGATCCACGTAGCCATTTACGCCATCGGTGTCGGCTCCGGTACGTACGTCGGGCTGACCCTCGAAGCAAGGCTGCGATCGCGGCGTGGGCTGGCTGAGCCGTCTCCGTGCGCCTGACAAAACCCGAACGCTTGCAGAGGCGACACAGCCCGGTAAGCTTTCCGTACATGTACAACGTGCGCACTGCCCTGACGACGACCGGTTCCATATAGGGGCCTGAGACAGTCGCGCACACTCGAGCCCCACGGAGTGGGGCTCTCGTCGTTGTTGGGCCTCCCTCCCGGACAGGAGAGCCCATGAACAAGAAACCCAACTCCGGCCTGTTGACCCGGTTGCGCCACTCGTCGGCACATGTGCTGGCACGAGCGGTGCTCGAGCTGTTCCCAGACACCCACATCGGCTTCGGCCCGGCCACCGACGACGGTTTCTACTACGACTTCGGGTTCGCGCAACCGATCGGCGAGGACGACTTGCCGGCAATCGAGGCACGGATGCGACGGATCATCGCCGCCGGGGAGCCGTTCGTTTACCGGGAAATCGATCTCGACGAGGCTCGCCATCTTTTCGCCGATCAACCGCTGAAGCTCGAAGTAGCGGAGGAGATCGCTGCCGGGCGTCGCGTCGATGTGCACGGGTCGTCCGGCGACGCCGATGAGCACCTATCGACCTATCGGGTCGGGAGCTTCGAGGATCTGTGCCGCGGGCCGCATCTCGCATCGACCGCGGACATCAACCCCGATGCTCTACGACTGCTCCGGGTGAGCGGGGCGTATTGGCGCGGCGACGAGAGCCGTCCGATGCTGCAACGTGTCTACGGAACCGTGTGGCCGGCCCCGGTCGAGCTCGAGCACTATCTCGACCGGCGGGAGCTGGCCAAACAGCGCGATCACCGTCGGATCGGCGAGAAGCTGGACCTGTTCGCGATCGATCCCAATGTGGGGAAGGGCCTACCACTCTGGCTCCCCAAGGGCACTGCGGTGCGCGATGCGCTCGAGGACTGGGCCAAGGCCACCGAACGCCGATGGGGGTATCAGCGCATCGCAACTCCACATATCAGCAGGGCGGAGCTTTACGAGGTGTCCGGGCATCTTCCGTATTTCACCGACGACATGTACCCACCGATGTCCACCGACGACGGCGACTACTACCTGCGGCCGATGAACTGCCCGCATCACATGGCGGTCTTCGCCGCGCGTCCACACTCTTACCGGGACCTGCCGATCCGGTTCGCCGAGTACGGCACCGTCTATCGCTACGAGCGCTCCGGTGAGCTGCACGGGCTGCTCCGGGTAAGGGGACTCACCCAGAACGACGCCCACATCTTCTGCCGGCTCGATCAAGCTCGCGACGAGTTCGTAGCTGCGATGCGTCTGCACGCCTACTACTACGACATGCTCGGGATCGAGGACTACCACATGGTCTTGGCCTTGCGTGATCCGGCGAACACCGAGAAGTACCACGACGACGAGGTGATGTGGGACACCGCCGAACGGATCACCCGGGAGGCAATGGAGGAGTCCGGCATCCCATACCTCGAAGAGCGTGGGGGTGCCGCACACTACGGGCCGAAGATCGACTTTGTGCTGACCAGCGTCACCGGCCGTCGATACGGTGCGTCGACCAGCCAGCTCGACCTGTACCTGCCGATGCGATTCGACCTGTCCTTTGTCAACGAGCGCGGCCAACCCGAACGCCCGGCGGCAATCCACCGAGCCCCGCTCGGCTCGCACGAGCGGTTCATCGGATTCCTCATCGAGCACTACGGCGGGGCGTTCCCGCCGTGGCTCGCACCCGTCCAGGTGATGGTGATCCCGATCGGCGAAGCCCATTGTGGATATGCGCATGAGCTGGCAGGGCGACTGTTCGACGAGGGCATCCGGGTCGAAGTGCAACAGTCGGGAGGAACCGTTGCCGCAGCAGTTCGCACCGCCGAGGAACAGAAGGTGCCGTTCATGGTCATCGTCGGAGACCGCGAGGTCGCGGATGGATCAGTGTCGGTCCGGGCGCGAGGAGGACAGCGGTTGGGGACCATGGGCTCGGGCGAGTTCACCGATCGCCTGGTGCGGGTTGTGGCGACTAAACAGAGAGAAGCCGATCTCATCGGGTAGAGCGTGCTTGACTCTCCCACCGAGGGAGACTTGATAATGCCGTCATGTTGATGCCAATCGGGAGATTCTCCAGAGCCGCACGGCTCTCGATCAAGTCTCTACGCAGATACGACGAGTCGGGGCTGCTGCCCGCGGCGTTTGTGGACCCGCAATCAGGCTACCGGTACTACCGGATCGAACAGCTCGCCCGGGCCGAGACCATCCGCTTCCTGCGGATTGTCGACATGCCGCTGCCCCAGATCGCCGAGATGCTCGACGGTGAGGACCCGGAGTCGCACCTAAAGACGCATCTGGCTTCGCTCGAGCGCCGACGTGACGAGATCGACCAACTGGCACAGCATCTCCGACAACGCATCGAGCGGAAGGAATTCGCCATGTCATCTGAAGTCACCATCAAGACCACGCCCTCGATCGTGGCCATCGCACACCGCACCGCGACGAGCTACCCAGGCATCTTCGAGGACATTCCTGCCGGCTTCCAGACAGTGCTGGCGTTCCTCGATGAGGCGGGCATCGACCCCATCGACGCACCGTTCACCATCTACCACCAGGTGACCGACGCCGACACCCCGGGCGACATCGCCATGTGTGTGCCGGTGGCGGCACCGTCTGCCGAGACCAACGAGGTCACCGAAGTCGTTGAGATCCCTCCCGGGACTGTGGCATCCCTGGTGCATCGAGGGTCCTACGAGGACATGAGCGTGTCGTATGGGACCGTCGCATCGTGGATAGACGAACGAGGCCACCGGATCGTAGGGCCACATTGGGAGGTCTATCTCAACAGCCCGGTCGACACGCCGGAGTCAGACCTGCTCACCGAGATCATGTTTCCGATCGACGCCGAAGGAGAGGCATGAATGGCGCCCACGCCAAGGTAACCGAGCCCTATCCGCACCAGCCTCCCGGGGTTGCGGCCGTCTTCGCCTCCTATCCCGAGGCGGTACGGGACGAGTTGTTGGCACTGCGCAGGCTCATCCTGAGCACGGCTGAAGCGATCGACGGGGTCGGCGCTATCGAGGAGACGCTCAGGTGGGGCCAACCCAGCTACCTGACCAGCGAAACTGGTAGCGGGAGCACCATCCGGATTGCGGCAACCGGACCGGACTCCACACACGACTATGCGATGTACTTCATCTGCCACACAAACCTGGTCGAGACCTTCGAGCACCTCTTTGGCGATGTGTTCACGTACGAGCGCAACCGCGCCCTGCTCTTCACTACCGGTGAAGCTCTACCGGAGGACGAGCTCCGGGAGTGTGTGGCGATAGCCCTGACATATCACAAGTCCAGGCGCTGAGACTTGTCGCCTTCAATCCAACCGGCCGGCGAACACCCCGATCCGCTCGGTCACTTGCTGCAACGCCTCGATTGATCTCGTGGGGTCACCCGGATACTGCAGGCTATGGTCGGCGTCCGGGACCTCCAGTACCTCGACGTTCTTCAGAGCGGCCACGAACTCCGAATCCCACGTCTGGTCGGCAGTGCCGCCTATCGCCAGCGTCGCGGTCCGGACTGCTGCCAGCGCGTTCCGCACCGATTCCCGGCCGAGTAGCGGCGTCATCCAGATTCCCGGTAGGCCGAGTTCGACAGCAACAGGGAGCGCGTGTGATGACATCGACTTCGTCACCAGCAGGCGTGACGCTGTTTTACCGACATGGTCCAGTGCAGCATTGAGACGATCCAGAACCCATTGGGTTGGGTCGAGGGAACGATCCCACTGATCCCATACCTGCAACACCGACCACCCGTGCGCCTGTAGCGCCTCGCGGGCAAACCAAAGTAGCGGGGCGGCGGGGACGTAGTAGGCGCCGGGCAGCAGCACGGCGACGCGCTCCGGATCCTCACCGAAGAACTGGGCTTCACAGACACCGAGGTCAAGCTGCTCCATGCACACAGCCAACCAGAAGAACCCTTGAATGTCCAGGCAACCGCGATCGGTCCCCAACCGCAAACGGCCACCAACCCACGCGAGGTCTATCCCGGCGGTATAAACAACAACCGTCGCAACAGACCACACCGAAAAGAAGAAAGACCCGGCCGAATAGGACGGGTCTTTCGTGGAGGTGACGGGATTTGAACCCGTGACTTCCACGTTGCGAACGTGGCGCTCTGCCGAGCTGAGCTACACCCCCAAAGGCGGATCGCAAGTGTAGCGGGATACCGACCCTTCACGACTCTGGCGTCAGAGACCGGAACATATTCCGGTTTGCGACGCCAGAGCGGGAGACGCTTACTTCTCTTCCAACTGTCGGCGGAGACGTTCCTGGACGATGGTTGTAGTCAGGTCGGCTCGGCTGCGCTCGATCAGCGACCGGGCAACGTCCGTCGTTCGACGAAGCTGGGCCGTCATGCCATCGGGGTAGTCGAGGGCGGCGAGGAGGTGGTGGATCGTCTCCATGTCCTCGAAGGTGCTCTCGGCGTCGGAGAGCTCGCCCTTGCGAAGCTGATCGAGCAGACGACGTCGCAGCTCACCGACTGCCTCGCCCAACCCTTTCAGATACGGGACCGCGTGCAGCCGCAGATCCGACGGGAGCGGCAGCGGCTGTTTCAGCACTAGTGCCCTGGTCAGCTCGGCCTCGGCATATTCCTTGACGGCGTCATAGAAGAAGCCGGCGTGATAGATGTCCTGGTGATCACCGAGCGGCTGTTCGGCTTCCTCGATCAGCGCCCGGCCGGAAGCAAGCAACGCATCGGCGTCGGCGAGATCGCCGCGATGCAGCGCCCGTATCGCCTTCGACGCCGCTTGGATGATCTTGCGGCAATTCTTCAGCGCCAGTTCACGGGCGGCAAACTTCTCGTCGAGTTCGCCACGTACTGCAGCCTCGAGCGCGTCGAGGTCGAGCGAGTGTGGCACCGGCTATCAGGCCCCGACGATCCGGATGGTTGGAACGACTGCTACCTCGGTCAACTCCTCGGCTTGCGAGGTGAGGTCGAGTTCCACAACCGGGGCAACCGAAGTGAACCGGGCAGCCTTTACCTGGAGCAACACAGTCACAAACCCTGCAAGCAGTACGTCAAACAGGATCGTGACGCTCAGCCACACCGTGCTGCCGGTGATCACCGATGCAGCCAGCGACCCAAGCGCACCTGAACCAAGCAGAGCAACAGTGCGGCGACGTCGTGTCCTGGCGATTCGCGCGGCCCGAATCTCGGTCGTCGTTTGCATGGCAACGGAGGCGAGTAAATCGTTGTGACGCGCAAAACTGCGAGTCGACCTCAGCGAGGCACTCTTGCTGCTCTCGAAGAAGACGGGCAGTAAAAACACCGCCCAAACGCCCCCGATGATGAGGAAGGCCAATATCTCCATCTAATCCTTACTCCGTTCGCCACAGAGCGTAGGCATCGCCTTGTGCGCAACCAAGTATTTAAGGCCCGTCCGTCCCATCCGGGTGATCACGTATTGTGGTCGCTCTTGCCCTCGATTAGCAACTCGACTGCATGTGCGAGCGCCGGGCCGATGACGTCGATCGATTCCTCGACCGCCTTGACCGAGCCGGGCAGATTGACGATCAACGTCGACCCGGCGATTCCAGACACACCGCGGGACAACATGCCGTGCGGGAATCTGCCGAAAGTGGCGGTGCGCATCGCTTCGGCCAAACCCGGTGCCTCCCGGTCGATCACCAACCTGGTCGCTTCGGGGGTGAGGTCTCTCGGGGAGAATCCGGTGCCCCCCGTCGTGACCACCAGATCGTATCCCGCGACCAGTTCTTCGAGAATCGTCTTGACCGACTCCACCCCGTCCGGCACCACCCGCAGCACGGCACCCTCGATCCCATGACCGGCGAGCCGAGCGATCGCAGCAGGCCCGGAGCGATCCTCGGCTGTGCCTGCCGAGACCCTGTCGCTGACTGTGACGACGACGGCCTTCACCGGTTCCACTCGCCCGACTTGCCGCCGCTCTTGTGGAGCAGACGAACCGATGCCACCTCGGCACCCCGGTCGATGCCCTTGACCATGTCGTAGAGGGCAACCGCACCGATGGCCGCCGCCGTCATCGCCTCCATCTCAATCCCCGTCTTCGCCGAAGTTCGTGTGGTCACCTCGATCCGTGCCCCGTGCTCGGTCTCGTCGATGGTCACATCGACCCCGTCGATCGGGATTGGGTGACACAGCGGGATCAACGACGACGTCTGCTTGGTGGCCATGATGGCGGCGATCCTGGCAACACCGAGGGCGTCTCCCTTGGGGAGGTCACCGCCAAACAGCCTCGCCTTGATCACTGGGGAGAGCGTCACGTGTGCCTCGGCTACGGCGATCCGTGACGTGGTTTGCTTCTCGCCCACGTCGACCATCCGGGCGTTTCCCCGGTCGTCGAGATGTGTCAACTCGTCAGCCACCGGTCACCTCCGCCGCAGTCCGTGTCTCGGGCATGTTCATCATCTCCACATCGACCATGGCTCCGGCGGGAAGATCGGCGACACCCACCGGAATCGCCGCGAACGCATCGGCCGCAGCCAGTGCCGTGAGGATGTTCGATCCCTGCCCACCACTCAGCCGGGCACGCATGACCCCGTCATCCCCTGGGGTCAGCCCAACTCGTAGGAAGACGATCTTCTCCGGATCCGTGCTCACGTCCTGTTCGAGGATCGCCTTCAGCCGGGGCCGGAACAACCGGGTCGCCCCCATCATGTGGAGCAGACCGGGGCGTAGAAACTGCTCAAAGGCGACCGCGACAGATACCGGGTTGCCGGGGAGCCCGAAGAAACTCGTCCCGGCGACACGGCCAAACCCCAACGGCTTAGCCGGCTTCATGGCCACTTTCCAGAAGTCGACCGATCCCATCTCACCCAGCAGGTGCTTTACGACGTCGTATTCCCCCATCGACACACCACCGCTGGAGACGACAACGTCTCCGTCTGCAGCCGCGGCGGTGAGACGCAGACGCAGCTCGTCGAAGTCGTCACCGACGATGCCGTAGTCGAGCACCTCTGCCCCCAGCTCCTCGAGCGCGCCACGAAGCGTGAACCGGTTGGCGTCGCGGATCTTGCCCGGCTGTAGGAACTCGGTGTGGGGAGGCACGATCTCGTCACCCGTCGACAAGATCGCGACCCGGGGCCGGCGGCGTGTCAGCGGCCGGTGATAGCCGAGTGACGCACACACCCCCATCCGCGCCGGCGTTAGCCGCTCCCCCGCTGCGAGCACCACCGTGCCGGCGGGCACGTCGCCGCCGGCGGGACGCACCGACTCTCCCGACGGTACCGATGCCAGGATACGGACCGTGCCGTCGCCCGGCTCCGTATCCTCAACGGGGACGACGGCATCGGCGCCCTCAGGCATCGGCGCGCCCGTCATGATCTTGATCGAGGTGCCCGGGGTGACCTTGCGGCTGGGCACGCTGCCGGCGGCCACGTCCTCGAGCACCGGCAAATCGACAGGTGTGCTGGCAACGTCGGCTGCAATGACGGCGTATCCATCCATCGCCGAGTTGGCAAACGGGGGAAGGTCGTGACCGGCGACAACAGGCTCGGCCAGCGCCAGCCCACGTGCGTCGGCGAGGTCAACGGGTTCAATTGGCAGGTCATCGAGGGACTCCAGCACCTCGCGCTGGGCTTCCGGCAGAGGTCTCATTGGGTCTCAACAGTCTGTTCACGGCCTCCAAGGAGGCGTCTGATGTTCGGCGTGTGACGGACCAAAACGAGGGCCGCCGTCAACCCTGCGGCGACGAGCGCCCAGCCCCTGTGGCCGTAGAGCGCATACCCGGGAACATACAGCACCATGGCTGCGAGCGACGCGACGGACGCCGTTTTGGTGATTGCAACAGTCACAGCCCAGCCGGCGGCCAGAATCAGACCGAACCATGGAGCCAGGAATATGACCGCACCGATGGCCGTTGCGACACCCCTCCCGCCCCGGAACCGCAGCCACACGGGAAACACATGGCCGACGACGGCAGCCAACGCACACCAGAAGCCGAGGTCGCTGCCGGCCGCGGCGCCAACCATCGCCGCAAACAGACCTTTGGCGGCGTCTGCCAACATCACGGCCGCACCGGCCTTCTTGCCGACGGTCCTCATGACGTTAGAGGCGCCGGGGTTGCCACTTCCGTGCGAATAGATGTCGACACCCATCAGCCTGGGCACGATTGCGCCGGTGGAGAAGCTGCCAAGCAGGTAGCCGATTGCGAGACGAACGACGGTATCCACGCTGTTCGAGTTTAGGAGTCAAGTTCAGGAGGTTGGTGTGAAGCAGCCGTGGCGGCTCGCCCCTCCGACAATCCGGCGCTTGCCGCGGCACTGACTGCCAACAAGCCAGAATAGGCGATTCACGCAAGCCTGATGGAGAGGGGAGGGTGTTCGGGCGGCACTGGCTCGAGAGCGCGAAAGAGAATTGTCTTGGCTACTCTGAGCGCGCACAGATAGACTAGTTGCCATAGCGACCAGTACCGCATTCAGACCTAGGAGGCACTGAACTCAGTAGATCGCTCGTCCGGCTTTCGTGTGAGCCAGCGCGTAGCGCTTCGGCCTGAGCTAGCGTCACAACAGATCATCAGGTCCCCTCCCCGTGTGCCGAACGTAAGTCCCCCACCATTCCCCCTGCTTGCGTGAGGCTCCCTCCCTCTTCGGAGGGGGGACACGGGGAGGGTCTTCTTTTGCCGGGCGAAACCCGATACGGTCGCACCGTGTACTGGCTTCGCCGCCCTCCCTACCTTCGTTGGCTCGCCGCCGGGCTGGTCGTCTCCTGTGGTATCTATCTGGATTTGCGACCTGCACCGGTCGTCGAGTACCCGTTTGCTGCCGACGTGATCGGTATCGGTGAGACGGTCGGGGCGCTGACATGGCGGGACGTGCCGGCGGGGGTGCTCCCGGAGTGGACGGCTCCTGTCGGCGGTGTCGCGGTCACCGAGATCCCGGCCGGTGCTCCGCTCATCCCTTCGCTGGTCTCGACGATCACGGTCCCGGAAGGCTGGTGGGCGGTATCACTCCCCCTCCCACAACCAGTCGCACCGGGCACCCCCGTTCGAGTTGCAGTCGACGGTGGGCCGCCGGATGGTGGGTCCCCAGATGGTGTCTTCGCAGATGGTGTCGTTGCCGGGCCGGTCACCGACAGCGGCTTTGAGATCCACGCTCCAGTTGCGTTCCCTCCCGACCAGGCGTCCCTGGTGGCCTCGATCTCGCCCGATCGCACCCCCGTCGTGATGGTCGGATCGCTCGCTCATTCCGGTCTGTGACACGTATAGCCCGTCGTGGCGTGCGTGCCCTGGATCGCGGGTAGGCTCCCCCACCATGCTTGAAGCCGCCTTCTGGGGCCTGATCCAGGGTCTCACCGAATTCCTCCCCGTCTCGTCGAGTGGCCACCTCGTGCTGGTGCCTGCTCTGCTTGGCCAGGACCCGCCCGACCTCGCCACCTCGGCGATGTTGCATCTCGGGACCCTGCTGGCGGTGCTTGTCTACTACCGCCGCGAGGTCGGCGAGATGCTGAGGTTCACGGACAAGGGCAGACGGCTGTTGATGCTGATCCTGATCGGCACCATCCCCGCAGCGGTGCTCGGTCTGACTCTGGAGAGCCAGTTCGATTGGCTGAACGAACGCCCCACGGCAGTCGCCGTCGCCCTGTTCGTTGTGGGGGTGGTGATGTACTCGACACGATGGCTGCCACGGGGTGACCGGCAGGTCGAACAGGCTTCGGTCAGAGACACGATCATCATCGGGTTTGGCCAGGCAATTGCGCTCATCCCCGGCGTATCCCGATCCGGATCAACCATCTCAACCGGCCTGCTCCGCGGCTTCACCCACGCCGAAGCCGCGCACTACTCGTTCCTGCTCGGCATCCCTGCGATCGCAGGCGCAGGGCTGCTGAAGGGCAAGGACCTGATCGACTCGGGATCTGGGATCAGCTCGGCGCTGCTCGTCGGTGTAGCCGTGGCGGCCGTCTCCGGGTACGCCGCGATTGCGTTCCTGTTGCGGCTCATAGGCAGAACCGGGCTCGCCCCGTTTGGGGTGTATTGCATGATCGCCGGCGTCGTCGCCTTGATCGTCGTCTGAGGTCACCAGCCAAGCGGGGAATACCCAATAGGCTCACCGGTTGATAGAGACAGCAACCGCAGGACAAATGGCTCTCTTCAACCGCAAACCAAAACCACACCGTCTCGCCACACTCAACGAACTGGGTCCGATGCTGAAATCGGGCAAGCCGGTACTCCTCGACTTCATGCAGGTCGGCTGCTCGCCGTGCCAGGTGATGGACGGCATCGTGAACGAGCTCGCCCGCGAGTACGGTGAGAGCGCCCACATTGTCAAGGTGGACGTGGGCAAGGTCGCCGGAGCGGCACAGGCATTCCAGGTGCGATCGACTCCCACCTTCGTCCTCCTCGGGACCGCCCCACCGAAACAATCGAAGAAAGCGCGGCAACGCGCTCAGAAACAGGGTGCCGGATCAACCCCCAACGGCGGCAAGATCACCCCACGCTGGCGCACCAGCGGCCTCGTCAAGAAGGACGCTCTGCGCAAGGTCCTCGAGAGCAACGGCGCCAGGCGGGTATCCGACTGACGACTTCAGCATTACAGGTCAGCCGTAGTCGTAGAAGCCCCGGCCCGACTTGCGACCCAGCATCCCGGCTTCGACCATACGCTTTAGCAGCGGTGGTGCCTTGTACCGCGCTTCCCCGTACTCGTCGTAGAACGAATCGGCAACCGCAACCATCGTGTCGTTCCCGATCAGGTCGCTGAGTGCCAGGGGGCCCATCTTGTACCCGGCGCCGTTGATCATGGCCGCATCGATGTCTTCTCTGGTGGCGAAACCCGACTCGTACATCCGGATCGCCTCGAAGATGTAGGGACACAGCAACATGTTGACGATGAATCCGGCACGGTCCTTGGTGTGGACCACCACCTTACCGAGCACATCCGCGGCAAAGGCTGCGGCCCGCTCGACCGTGTCATCGGATGTGGTGACGCTGTGGACGATCTCAACCAGCGGCATCACCGTGGCGGGGTTGAAGAAATGCATCCCCACTACCGCGTCGGGCCGTTTCGTTGCCTGCCCGATCTTGGTGATGGGTATTGAGGAGGTATTGGAGCTCAGCACTGCGTCGGGATCGGCGACGATCTCGTCGAGCTGGCTGAAGATGTTGTACTTGACCTGCACACTTTCGATGACAGCCTCGATCACGAGCTGGCGGTCTGCCATCAGCCCCAAGTCGGAGCCGAAGCTCATCCGCGACAGAGCCTGGTCTAGGGCATCTTGGTAGAGCTTGCCCCGCTCGACGGCCTTGGCCATCGACTTCTCGACACGGTTGCGCGCCGCTTCCGCCAACTCTTCGTTGACTTCGTGGACGGCAACGTCGATGCCCGCTTTGGCGCATACCTCGGCGATCCCGGCACCCATCTGGCCACCACCGACGACCCCCACCCGTTCGATGCCCATCAACGCTCCTCGGTCGACTACGTATGCCCTGGAGGGTTCTTGATCGCAGCCAGGGCAAGTCTGCGGTTCTCGACTATCTCATAAGCGATCTGGTCGAGGCTGTCCATGAGCCACAAGTGTGCGGCCTTGCCGGGACGGTAGTCGGCTTCCGCCATTCCCTGAATCCGGCCCTGCTCTTGAAGCTCTTTGACCTGCCGGTGGTTGTTGCGAGGTTCGAGGTTGTAGACGCCGAGAGTCTTGCCACCGGCCTTGTTGAGGATCGAGAACATCGGCACATCACTGGGCCCGTCGGCGATGTAGACCATGTTGCGAAGAGGCACCCGGCGCTGCGACTCCGACATCCTGGCGTTGACGTCCACCGTCGGCGTGACGTTCACCCCCTTGTTGATCTCGAAGAGGGCCCGGGTCTTGGAGGTGTGGCCGATGTAGTCAGAGACGTACCGGATCTCGCCTGTATTGCCGGGAACAGGAAGCTGATCCAGGAACCCTGGAGGGGCCAGATCCTCGATGAAGCTGTTCGCCCAGATCCCATCGACGTATGGTGCGATCGCCGAACCCTCGATCATTGGCCGTATCCCCGTCGAAACGACGTAATGCTCGACGCTGATGTCCTCTTTCGAGAAGTCCTCGATCTCCTTGACGTGATTCCTCGACTCCTCGAAAAACTCGGGGATTCCCGGGCTGAACTCGAGCTTGGCGCCCAGCTCACGCAGCTTGGCGTTGCTGAGTCCTTTGAAGATGCCCTGCTGGACATAGCTGAGGACATGTACCAGATATGCAAGACCCCGGCCCATGGTCGCCCCGAGGGCGCGGTGGTAGGCCACGAGACCGTCGACCTCCCGCCAGAAGGTGGCCTCGTCTACCCCATACTCCTGAAAAATCGGCCCTTGCATGTTGTCGGGGATCAACGTGCGGTCAAAGTCCCAGATGAACGCAATGACCGTCTGTGTGTGCAACGGAACAGGCATTAGGCCAACAGCGTAGTTGCGAAATCGGGGCTGAGCCCTCCCCGGATGCCGCTACGGCGTCTCCGGGCCCCCGAAGCAAATACCGGTCGAGTCCTCCCACCACCCCTGGAGATGGCACGGCACACCACGCAGGGCGGTGTGGGCCTCCCCCAGACGGGCGGTGGGGACGACGACCGTGGCCCGCCATCGTTGCTCGGTGAGTGACCAGAGCGCCGCATTCAGCTGGGCACAGACCACGGTTTCATCGACCATGATCTCAGCTACCCGGATGTCACCGGCGGCAACGACGGAAAGCCTGGCGACATCGATGGGTATGTGTCTGTCCACCATGTCGCCGAGCGGCACCTCGACGGCTCGTTCGAGATGCGCCCGGTAGATCGCCATCGACCGATCCACCACCCGCTCTGTTCCGATCAGACTTGCTTGCACCGCCATAGCCATGCCGGCTACCCCTTTGCTACTGGTCCAGCGTCTTACAACTGTAGTCGTGGGAAGTTACATCATTGTAGTTCATCGCCCACTATCCGTAAACCTTGAGCCAGTAGGCTCACGACCCCCCGGCTTCCGGGGGGAAGGTTCCTGCGGCTGCGCCTCGCAGCCGGAGGCAGTGGGGTCGTCCGGGCGAGGGGGAAAGGACGAGCGGCGACCGCTGTTGTAGGCGGAATCCGTTGCCGCGGCGGGTGAGCCAGGACATTCTTCTCCCTCCGGGAGAAGTACCCGAGCGCAGCGAAGGGGGATGAGGGCCTTGTTCAGAGCTGGGAGACCACAGCCACCCCCTCCGTCGCTGCGCTCCTCGTCCCCCTGGAAGGAGGACAATGCCTTGGCTACCACCCCCTCCGTCGCTTCGCTCCTCGTCCCCCTGGAGGAAGGGGGACAATGCCGTGGCTGCCCCGCATGTAGGCTCTCGGTATGACCTCCGACACGCAGCATGTGGCGGCGAGTCCGCAGGGTTTGACCTCGGCCGAGGTTGCCGAGCGGGTAGCCGCCGGGCAGGTCAATGTTGTCGTCGAGAAGACCAGTAGAACCACCGCCGACATCGTTCGCGCCAACCTGGTCACTCGTTTCAACATCCTGCTTGGGATCCTGCTCGTGCTTGTGCTGCTGGTGGTCCGCGAACCGCGGGATGCGCTCTTTGGCATAGTGCTCGTCTCCAACGCAGCAATCGGGATCGTTCAGGAACTGCGGGCGAAACGCACCCTCGACCGGCTGGCATTGCTGACCGCCCCGGTCGCCAGCGTGATCCGGGATGGGCGCCAGACCCAGATCCCGGTCAACCAGATAGTCCAGGACGACCTGATCGCCCTGGCGACCGGCGATCAGGTGCCCGTCGACGGCCCTGTGACGGCTGCCCGCGGGCTCGAGATCGACGAATCGCTGCTCACCGGTGAGTCCGATGCGGTACCGAAGGTGGAAGGTGAGATGTGTCTGTCCGGCTCCTTTGTCGTTGCCGGGAGCGGCTGGTTCAGCGCCGAGCGCGTGGGTGAGGATGCGTACGCCGTGGCGCTCGCCAACGAGGCCAAGGAGTTCACCCTGGTCGGCTCGGAGCTTCGCGACGGTGTCGACTGGATCATCGGTGGGGTGTCGTGGATCGTCGGCCCGATGATCCTGCTGTTGATCTGGAACCAGATGCGTCTCGAAACCGGCTGGGTGGATGCCCTGAGCTCCGCGGTCGCCGGCGCGGTCGGGATGATCCCACAGGGTCTGGTGCTGCTGACCTCGCTTGCGTTTGCGGTCGGTGTCGTCAAGCTCGGGCGCCGCAACGTGCTGGTCCAGGAGCTACCGGCCATCGAGGGGCTGGCCCGTGTCGACACCGTCTGCTTCGATAAAACCGGCACCCTCACCGAGGGCACTTTGGCGGTCCGGGACATTCTCGCGCTCAGCGATCTGGACGCCGAAGCGGCATTGTCGGCCCTTGTAGCCGCCGAGCCGAACCCGAATGCCACACTCAAGGCAATCGCAGACAAGTTCCCCGCCGGGCATTCCTGGCGCCAAGTGGCCGCCGTACCGTTCTCGTCGGCGCGCAAGTGGAGCGCGGCGTCGTTCGCAGACCAGGGAACCTGGGTGCTAGGCGCACCCGAAATCGTCCTGCCCAGGAACACGAGTGTTCACCGGAAGGCCGAGGAACTGGCCGAGCAGGGCTACAGGGTGGTGTTGCTTGCCTGGACGGACTACCCGCTCGGTGGCGACACGTTGCCGCGACAACTGCGGCCCGCAGCCTTCGTCAGCCTCGGCGACAAGATAAGGGACGACGCGGCAGCCACGCTGAGATACTTTGCCACACAGGGGGTTCAGGCGAAGGTCATCTCAGGCGACCACCCGGAGACCGTCGCCGCAATTGCACGGGAGGTCGGTGTTCCCGGCTCGGCAAATGCCGTCGACGCCCGACACCTGCCACAGGAACCGGAGGCGTTCGCCGACACGGTCGAGCAAGGTACGGTGTTTGGGAGGGTCACCCCGCATCAGAAGCGGGCGATGGTCCAGGCCCTGCAATCACGTGGACACGTGGTGGCGATGACCGGAGACGGTGTAAACGACGTACTGGCGCTCAAGGATGCGGATATCGGTGTCGCCATCGGAGGTGGCAGCGCCGCCTCGCGGGCTGTTGCCCAACTGGTGTTGATAGACGGCGCGTTCAGCACACTCCCCCACGTCGTAGCCGAAGGTCGCAAGGTCATCTCGAATATCGAACGGGTCGCCAACCTCTTTGTCACCAAGACTGTATATGCCGTCTTCATCGCACTCGCCGTCGGGCTCGCCAGCAGCCCGTTCCCGTTCCTCCCCCGCCACCTCACCCTGGTCGGCAGCGTCACCATCGGTGTGCCGGCGTTTTTCCTGGCGCTGGCTTCAACCGGGGACCGGGCACGCCCCGGGTTTGTGCGGCGGGTCCTGAGCTTTGCGTTGCCCACCGGATTGGTCGCTGGTCTGGCCACCTATGGGGCGTATGAGCTGGCACTCGCCGAGAACGTGAGCCAACAGGAAGCAAGGACGACGGCGACACTCGTGCTCGCCGCGGTCGGCTTGTTTGCGCTCGGCATCGTGAGCCGGCCGTTGCTGCCGTGGAAAAAGATCCTGATCGGGTCGATGATCGGGTTCCTGGTGTTGTTGCTGATCTCCGGCTCCTCCCAGGAGTTCTTCGAGCTGAACCTGCCACGCCCCGTGGTTCTCATCGCCGCCATCGGTGTCGTCGCCATCACGGGCGCTGTGATGATGTTCACGCTGCGAGCGGTTGGGTGGGCAAAGCAGGTACCCGAGTACCTGCGTGAGCACCCACCCAACGTTCCGGCAACGTGGACGGATCTCCGAGATCGGCTCGCCTCGAGTTGGTCCAGCGACGATGAAGATACCGGCATATTCGAACGGTACCTGGCGTGGACCGCCCGGTCCGTTGCCGGAACCGACACGCCAGCACTTCCCGGGGAGCAGACCCAGAATCCCGAGGAGTCGCCCGAGCCCCCGCCGCCTGAGGAGTTTGAAACTATCGAGTGGTTCAACGTCGACGACGTCCTCGACGAGTAGCAGGTTCGGTGGCTGGTTTGATCAGATCAGCCGCTTGAAGCCGAACAGATACTTCTGACCGGTGTCGTCCTTGACCTTGACCGTGAACTCCTTGCCACCCGGCGCTTCGGGGAAGTAGACCGAGATCTCCCATTCGCCGTGCTCGTTGGCGGCAGTAGTGCCTGAGCCATATTCCGACTCAACGTAGATGGGGGTACCCGGAGGTGCGGTCCCCCAGTACACGTCGTACGGCGGATCCTCCTCGCATGTCCCGTAGACGTTGTATGCGGTGAACTCGTACTCCTCTTTGGGTGGCTCGCTCGTCGTGGTCGTAGTTGTGGTGGTTGTCGTCTCCGGCAGGTCGTAGTGCACGGTGACCGTGGCTTCGGTCTGGTTGCCCGCTGGGTCGGTGGCGACAAAACGGGCGCCGTTGGCCCCCGGCGAGAGGATCAGCACAATGGACCAGTTCCCTTCGGCGTCGACGGTCGCCTGGTATTTGCCGGTAAAGACGGTGGCGCCCGGCTCCGTTGCGCCACGGAACTCGATGCGGTCGATCTCGAAGTGCTTACCTTCTTCCGGCGCGGTGATTGTGAGCGGTGGCGGAGTGGTGTCGGCCACCGTTGTAGTGGTTGTGGTCGTCGTCGTTTCCGGAGCCTCCGAGGTTGTGGTTGTCTCCGCCATCTCGGTGGTATCCGTGACTATCGGTGTGACGATCTCCGGCTCTTGCGGCACGGTCGGCTCGACCACCGTGGTTACCGTTTCCTCGGCGACTTCCGGGGTCGGCGTCTGGGTGATGGCAATGCCGGCCACCACGACGAGCACCGCAGCCACCACGCCGGCGAAACCGGCCTGGATGGTACGCCACCGAGTCTGGCGAACGGCGATGACGTCGAAAGATGCGGCCGGGGTGAACTCGGCTACGCAGGCGTTGATGGAGTGGGCGGCACTACGGGCACGGGCGTCGAGCGTGGTCATGTCGCATCCCCCATCTGGAGCCCCAGCCGGTCGGCCAGGCGTTTGCGTCCCTTGTGCAGGTGAACCTTGACGGTGTTCTCGGCGCATTCGAGGATGGCGGCAATCTCGACGACCGACATCTCCTCGAGGTAGTGAAGGGCGATGGCTTGCGACTGGCGTTTGGGCAGGGCACGGACCGCTTTCCAGAACTCGTCGTCCTCGGCTGGGATCCGGGGCAGGTAGCTCGACTCGGTCTTCATCCTGGCGAGCGCCTTCGCTTCCCGCATTCTGCGGCGGAACATCGAGACGGACTTGTTGGCAACGACCCGGCGGACCCAGGCTTCGGGCTTTTCGTACTGCGAGACCCGCTCCCATGCGTTGTGGGCTGCCAGGAAGGCCTCCTGAGCGAGATCCTCGGCAGCCGACCGGCTGCCGGAGAGGGCGTATGCCAAACCAATCACGGGCTTCAGCTCCCGGCGGTAGAACTGTTCGAATGGGACTACGGCCCGGATCAGTTCAGGCTCGGGCGGACCCGCGGGCGTCGGCCCTGCCGGATCCGAGCGGTGCAAAGATCGGGGTGTTGCAGTCACTTCTACCCGGTTACTCGCTGCTCGCTGCACAAAGGTTTACCCGGGTATATCGAGCGGTGTCGGCGTGCTGCTTGAGACGGTTGGGAGAAAGGGTCGAACGCCCTACAGACCGACGAGATCGTCGCCACAGTCCTGACAACCCGGCTACTTCAGTTGACCAGCCGCCTGGCACGGCGCGCGAGAAAGCGCTTGACCCTTGCCAGCGACCCGAAGCCCGCAAACGTAGGTCCATCGAGCGCGGCATCCACGTGCCGTGCGATAGAGGGCACCCGCTCATCGAGCATCCGCTCGACCGCAGCGGACGGGACGTCCAACTCACCTGCGACGGCGAGGAAGCGTCGGCGTCCCAGCTCGTGTACGCCAACCGACCCGCTTAATGGCGCCGCCAGAGTCATGTCTCCGTATGCAGCGGTGCACACGAGGTCGTAGACCGGTGCCGGCTCCCACAACCCCGATGGCGCTTTCCACACGGCCATATTCCGAGCGTGAAGATCGCCGTCGCCGACCAGGTACGAAATCAGGAATCGCCCGAGAAGCTGCAGCCGGGCGACGGGCGGTGCAGCGCATTGGCGGGCGAGAGCGGCGATGACGTCCACCGTGTCGAGGTTGTACTTGTCGGCCGGGTAGCGTCCGGCAACCTGACACCCGTCCTCCACAGCCAGCCGTCTGATTCCGTCGTCGGCGACCACACGATCGAACCTGCTGACGATCAGTCCCGCCGTCTTCCGCGAGTCGCGGACGAGCCGCCGGTCTGGTACGTCGAGTCCTCCAGCTTGCTCGGCCACCTCGAGCATGGATGCTTCATTTGCGGTGAGCATTGCGTATTCCGGCGGATCGAGTTTGACGATGACGGGTCCCGTTGCACCTACCGCCGGGAAGGAAACCATCCGACCCGACACCTTGGGCTGGATCCCGGGAATAGCAATCCGGTCAAATGTGGCACCAAGGGATCGGTTGAACAGGTCGGCGAGATCAACTTCGTCCCAGTCCGGATCATCGACAATGGGCGCCGGCGCGACCGGGTCGGTTCCCGACGGAACGACCCTGACATCACCGATCGTGTCGGCACCGACCGCCAGCAATAGCGACAGCTCGTCGTCGGCAGATACCTTCAAGGCGCGGGTGAGCGCCGACAGCCGCCTCCCCTCCGGAAGCAGGCCGGTGAAGAACGGGGGTAGCTGCCCGGCGGGTGCGACGGTCGGCTGGTCGGTCACGGGGAGCGTCGACGCAACAGGCTCGCCGTCGTAGTCGGGCCGATATGCAAACTCGACCCGGTCATCGAACCGTTGCAGCAGCCCGGCGAGCTGCTCTCCTTTGTATACGTCGGCCTGCTGGATCACGAAACCTCCATGCGGAGGCCGAGGGTCTCGAGAACTCTGACGAGCACGTCGATGCGTATAGTCGGTTTGCCCCGCTCGATCTCCGAGACCGCCTTACGAGACACCCCGGAAAGCTCGGCGACGGTCGCCTGGGGGATCCCGAGCGCACGCCGACGTTGCCGGACGGTACGCCCAACAGACTCCATGCAACTGATCGGTGACATCGAACAAGTATGGCATGCTCAGAGGACCACATCAAGCCGCTATGTAACCGATCGCTCGCAGCACGGTCGAAAAGAAAAGGAGAGACACGTGAGCTGGTTTAGATGTAACCGATCGGTGACGGCGCGATCGAGATGGGCACGCAGACGACGCACGCCCCACGTGTCAATCCAGTACCCACCACAACCAGCTCTGTAGCTTGGAGCCGTCCGAGTGAAGGAGATCACTATGGCGATGCAGTACCACCTGCACATCGATTCTGGCGACGTAGCTCCGTACGTCCTTCTGCCCGGCGACCCTGGTCGGGTGGAGACGATTGCCTCATTCTGGGATGAGGCGAGACATGTCGCGACCAACCGGGAGTACGCCACATACACCGGTACCTACAAGGGGGCCCCGATCAGTTGTGTATCGACTGGGATCGGGGCACCGTCGACGTCCATCGCGATGGAAGAACTCGCACGATGTGGGGCTACGACGTTCTTCCGAGTGGGGACCTGCGGCACGTTCTTGGACAACGTCGCCAACGGCGACATGGCCATCTTCGATTCAGCGGTCCGGCTCGACGGCGCCTCCCACGGCTATGCGCCACCGGAGTTCCCCGCAGTTGCCAGCCATGACGTTGTCGCTGCCGCAGCCGATGCGGCCAAGGCCCTTGGGCTGACGTACCACATAGGGACGACACGCTCGGCGGATACCTTCTATGCCAGACATCCAAGACCGGGATCGTCGTTCAACGGCTTCTGGCAAGGCTGGTGGCGCGATCACTTCGAAGACCTGAAGCGCCTCAACGTCGTCGCGGCTGAGATGGAAGCGAGCCTCATCTTCGTCCTGGCACGTGTCTGGGGATTGCGTTCCGGCGGCGCAGCCGTCGTCCTCGACAACGTGCTCCGCGTGAGCGGGGACGAAGGCGACTTCGACCCCGAGGAGCAGTTGGAGCACGGCGCCGACCACATCGATCGCCTCGCCCGTCTCGGATGCGAAACGGTGCTCCGGTTGTGGCAGGCCGACAACAGCAACTGAACCGGAGGACGCCTCGGGCGCGGCTGCCATCCGGCCGACCGGGCTGCAGTTACCATGGCGCTCTCGCCCTCGTAGCTCAGGGGATAGAGCACCGGTTTCCTAAACCGGGTGTCGCAGGTTCGAATCCTGCCGGGGGCGCCAGCCGATACATCCTGTGCGCCAAGAGATATTGACATTTCGAGTGATCCCCATGGCGAAGCTAGAAGCCCGAACTGTCCGTCAAAGTCACCGTCACAGCTCGTCGACACCGCCGCCGACGAATCGTCGAATTACCTCAGCGAAGCCACCACTCGGCGGGCAACAGCGACGCATCTTTCTGCTCTCGCAACGGCCAGGGATGCCGCCGAGACCGGGATATCATCGGGGTCGTACTCCGCCTCGGTCTTCAACGGGCGTAGCCGACGAAGATCCTTCTCGACGTCAGCACCATCCTTGCCTGCGGTCTTCAGCAGTACGGGTACCAGCCCGGGATCACCAAGGAGTTGGGGCTCTCCCACTGACCCGCGTTGCACCCGCCTGCTCCCGTGAGGAAGGACGGCCGTCGTCGCCGAAGCACCTGAACGCATCTTGGCTGTCAAACCACATCCACATTCGACCTCGGTTAGCTCACGACGCTCGGACGACGGGCGCATACGCCTTCGGGTAGGTTTCGGGGATGGACGCTTTGCTGGTCGGGAGAACCACCGAGCTCCGAACTCTGACGGCCTCTGTCGATAAGGGTCCCGGGGCGGTTTTGGCCGGTCCCGCAGGCATCGGCAAGACGCGTCTGGCCCTGGAGGCCTCCAGCGAGTCGAAGCGACATGTCTGGTGGATTGCAGTGACCGCCGACTCGGCTTCGATCCCCTATGGCGCGTTTCATCCGCTGGTGCCCGAACTCGGAGAAGCATCTGTCTCCGACAGCCCGCAGTCGGCGTTTTCGCTGATACGTAGACGACTCTCCGAAGAGCCGAACCCACGGCTTCTCGTGGTAGATGACGCCCATCATCTCGACCATGCCTCGGCGGCCGCAGTTCACGCAATCGCGAGGGGTGGTGAGATCCCGGTGGTTGCCACGGTGAGAGAAGGTGAGCAGGTGCCGGGAGCAATCACGGCGTTGTGGAAAGACGTGGGCCTCGAGCGCATGGATATCCAACCGCTTGACCGGGCTGATTCGCACACCCTCGCCCAGCTGCTCCTCGGTGGTCCTGCTGATGGGCGAACCCTGGCCCAGATCTGGAGGATGTCACGAGGCCACCCACTGGAGATGCGCGAGCTGATCCTGTCTGCCCGAGAATCGGGCATGCTGACACAGGTGGACAACGTGTGGACCATCAGCGGTTCAGCGTTCCAAGCAACCTCCCGACTCGTTGAGCTCGTCGAGGATCGGCTCAGCAGACTCGAAGAGGAGGAACGATTCGCCGCAGAATCGCTGGCCTACGGGGAGCCGCTCGACATTCAGCTTCTCGCCACGATCACGACTCCCGAGGTCATCGAACGCCTGGAGCGTGCCGACGTTGTCCGGGTTCTGAAAACCGGTGCCGCAGTAGCACAGGCGACCTTGGCCCACCCTCTCTATGGGGAGGTGCTTCGCGCGACACTCCCCGCAACTCGAAGATCCACCCTGGCGACAGCGCTGGCGCATGCCGTTGCTCAGGGCGGCGTCTATACACCCGACCCGCTTCGAGTGGCGACATGGCGTCTTGAATCGGGCAAGGCGAGCGCCGACGAACTCGAGAAGGCCGCAGTCAGCGCAGTCCGTCGGATGGCATGGGATCTGGCGCTGCGTTTCGGCAGCGCATCACTGTCCATGGCGCCCTCCTACATGGCCCATGGCTGCGTCGCCGCCGCCCTTGCCGAGCTGGGCGACCCGGCACAGGCGGAAGCGCACCTCCTCATGGCGCGCGAGCTTGTCGATGATCCGGCGATGTTGGCGTGGAACACGATCTCGCTCGCTGATGTCTGGTTTTACCACGCCGGGCGTATGGAGGATGCCCTCGAACTGGTACGCAAGGAGGCGGCACGGACCACCGATCCAGAGATCGGTGACGAGGTGGTGAGTGCCCTGGCGATCAACCTGATGATGTACGGCAACATACGCGAGGTAGTCGGGCTCTCCCGTGACGTGCTCGAGCGTCCCGAGTCCTCATCCTCGGCACGTCTCATGGCGCTGGTCGCTTCCTCGGCAGCCGACGGGCTGAGACTCCGGCCGCGAGACGCACGTTCTGCTGTGAACGCCGCCCTGCCCCTGGTTGAAGAGAACCGTCACCGATTCGCCAATGCGGAAGACATCCTCTACGTCGCATTGTGTGTGGCGGACCTGGCCACTGGAGATGTTGGGGCTGCTCGGCACACCGTAGACGAACGGCTAGATCTGGCCCTCGAGAACGACAGTGGCGATTCGCCGGGCCTCTGGACTCTGTACAGCGCACTGACCTACCTCTACGAAGGGGCATCCCGGACGAGCTATGAGACCCACCTCGAGGCCTTGCTACTCCTCGACCGGTATGATTCATGGCTCTCCACACCCCTGGCACAGGTAGGTGCAGCGCACGCCGCAGCCGTCATGGCAAACGCCGGCGGCGCCCGTGAACACATTGGCGCGCTGACGCCGGAAATGCGTGAGATTCCCAGGATCAGGTCGAGGGTGGCCCACGTTGAAGCCCTCCTCACCTCGATTGCGGAAGGACTGACCGCCGGAGCGGCTGCTGCACTGGCTGCGGGTGACCAGGCGGCCGTGGACGAGCATCTGCTTTGGGCTGTCGAGTCATGGCATTTGGCGGTAAGGCTGGGGAGCCCAGATCTCGTCGCCAAACGGCTCGACAACTCCGCAACCGATCGGCCACGGACCGTGGCCTCGCTCTACCATGCTCACGCACAGGCTTTGATGGCCGAAGACCCGGCATCCCTTGGGCGGGTGGTACTGGATTTCAAAGAAGCCGGGTTCAAGCTCTTCGCCGCCGAGGCGGCATGCCAGATCTGCGGCATCCACCGTCGCAGAGACGAGGAGACTCTCGCACGACGCGCCGCTGCTCTGGCTCGCGAACTGCTCCCCGAGGGCTCCGGAGTGCGAACTGCTCCCTTCACCGAACTCCCCGACCTGGTTCCGCTGACCAGACGTGAGCGCGAGGTAGCACTTCTCGCTGCTGGTGGCATGACCAGCAAGGACATCGCCGACCGTCTCTACATCTCCGTTCGCAGTGTCGACAACCATTTGTCGAGGGTGTACGGCAAGCTGGGCATCGCCGGGAGATCGGAATTGTCAACGGTCCTGATGCCTGAGACATGACACAGACGATGAATTGAGTAGTCGATTACTCAGGACATTCATCGCCTTCCCCGAGTAGTACTGGACGGGCACCTCACAGGTAGGCACTTACCCCGCGGCAAGTGCTTTCTGGGTGCGAGGGCGCGTATCAGCGATGTTGGGAGTGGAGAACATGAAGAAGATGACGTTCCTGGTCGCGATCGGTGCGATGCTGGCGGTGGGACTTGCGACAACGGCTGGTGCGGATCAGTCGGTCGGCGCTGCTGCGGATCAGTCGATCGTCTGGGTCAGTGTCTCTCCCGACGGCTCGGCGAACGGCGGGAACGGGCCCGTTGGAGTGTCAGACGACGGGAGGTTCGTCGCGTTCGCCACGAGTACCAGTCTCCTGCCAGGGGACACCGACGCGTTCAGCGACGTGTACGTCCGAGACATGCAGACCGGTTCTCTGGAGTTCGTCAGTGTCTCGTCCGAAGGGACAAAGGGAAACAGCAACTCCGGTCTCACCGACATCAGCATCTCCGACGACGGCCGATTCGTGGTGTTCGGTTCGACCGCCAATAACCTGGTGCCTGGCGACACGAACAACAACTACGACATCTTCATATACGACCGCCAGACATACGAGACACAGATCGTGCCCCGTGATGACGGTGCCGTCGCGGAACAGGCTTTTGGGGGTGTCATTTCGGGCGATGGCCAATACATAGGCGTCGTCGGGACCGGCTATCTCGCAGCCGCCCCGGTTGGTGTGGGGGTCTTCGTCTTCGATCGTGTCGGGGGAACCGTGGAACAGGTCGTTGCCGATGGCGTCGCCTTCACCGGCGCGTCCCTGCGAATCTCTGACGACGGACAATTCGTGGCGTTCACGAGCCGAGAGTTCGACAACAACGATGACATCATCCTCGTCGATCGCGATACGGACACCTATGAGATCGCCAACCCTCGTATCGGGGGTGAGGCCGCCCAGAGCCGCCTGTCCTTCATTTCGCTTTCAGGCGATGGGAGGTTCGTGGCGTTCGATTCGGTAGACACCAATCTCGTCGCTGGGGATGCTCCCGGAACCATGGACGCCTTTGTTTACAACTCGGACACCAATGAACTGGAGCGAATCGTCACAGGGGGTGCCGGGGATACCGAAAGGCCGAACGCGGTGCTGTCCGACGACGGTCGCTACTTCGCATTCACCTCATACAACGACGTTCACGGCACCGCCAACGGCGTGTCGGACGTCGCGCTGTATGACCGCCAGACTGACGAAGCCACAGTGATCTCGGTCAACAACGACGGCTCACCCGCCGACCGGAGGAGCGGCTCCTACCTCTCCCAATCCGCCATTTCCGGCGACGGCAGGTTCGTTGCCTTCGTAACTGAGTACACCTTCGACCCCAACGATTCGGGGGCCTCGGTGGATTTCTACATAGTGGATCGTGAGGGGATTCCCGGTGGAGATGATTGTGCCAACAGGTTCGGCGACGTGGACGGGTCGAACACGTTCGTCGACGACATCTGCTGGTTGGCCGATCAGGGCATCACCCGGGGCTGTAATCCTCCAGCCAACACCGAGTTCTGCCCCAAGGACCCGGTGACCCGGGGTCAGATGGCGGCGTTCCTGGTGCGAGCCCTGGGCTACACCGACGACGGCGGCGGCAACCTGTTCATCGACGACAACGGCAACACCTTCGAAGGTGACATCGACAAGCTGGGGACCGCCGGGGTGACCCGCGGATGCAACCCGCCGACCAACGACCGGTTCTGCCCCGATGACACCGTGACCCGGGGTCAGATGGCGGCGTTCCTGGTGAGAGCCCTGGGCTACACCGACGACGGCGGCGGCAACCTGTTCATCGACGACAACGGCAACACGTTCGAGAACGACATCGACAAGCTGGCGACCGCAGATGTCACGCGGGGATGCAACCCGCCGACCAACGACCGGTTCTGCCCCGACGACAACGTCACCCGCGAGCAGATGGCCGCCTTCCTGCGGAGGGCGCTCGACGGATGACATCCGGACACCGGATCGGGTGGTGACACGGTGATCGTAGAGAAGGGGACGGTCCTCGGTCTCGCCCGGACGGCGGCGACCAGGTGCACGACGCGCGGTGCGTCGTGCGGGTCCTCGGTCGTCGTGACGGTCGGTCATCCTCGCTCCCAGGGCGACAGCCTGCTACGCAACTGCGAAGCTGCTGGCTGAGGTCAAGAAGTCGGCGCGGAACGACGTACCACCGTGTCCCGCTCCCGTTGCTCGACCGGATCGAAGCTGCGTGTGTCGTACATGGACCGCGGCCCACGGAACCTCCAGAGTCAGGCGGACCTCTTCGACCACCATGCCGATTGCGCGTTCTTTGCGGCATCGGTGGCAGGAGTCCAGGGCGACAGCTTCGGGCTGTCGACGGTCTTCCTGGCAATTGCACTCGTTGTCGGCGGAATCGCTGCGCTCCTCACCAGCAAAGCCGCCCAAATCATCGTGCTCACTGTGGCAGTTCTCAGCCTCGCGTTGGGTGCGGTCGAGTTGATAACCGCAGGCGACTTGGACAACTCCAGAGCAATGGCGGCCGCGGATTTCTTCGTCAATGAGGACGGGTCGAAGATGATCGAGACCGATGAGGATGGTGTGCCACGCGACATACGGGCGGCGTTGCTCATAGCCGATCAGGCCTGTCCCGAGGATGCCGCCGGTTAGCGCAGATCAACTCCGGAAAAGCACGACCAGGTCGGCCGGCTCGGCCAGAGGCTCGGATGTCCTTCCTCCTCGACCGGCCAAGCGGACGCCATGGGCGAAGACGGTCAGCCGGAGCGTGATCGGGGTCATGAACGAGTTCAGCTTTCTCGCCAACGAGTCCCGCCGCCGACACGATTTCGATCCGATAGGTCTCGCGTTGTGGCTGGCACAGACGCCGTGTGGCCCGCTGTATGGACGGCACATCAGTCCCGACCGGGAACTCGCCGCCGCAGTAGAGTCGTGGTCGGCTGAATCCAACAGGTAACGGCATCGCTCTTGAACGGACTGGGACCATGGCACGCCGACCACCTGAAGAAGATCGGATCGAAGCGATTCGACGGCTGCTGGGCGGTCTGGAGAACGATTCCGACGCACATGAGCTTGCGGCTGCGATCGCCGACCTCCATCCCAAAAACAACACGTTCCCGGGTGATGTGTTCATGGAACTCGCCGCCGATGCTCTCGAGATCGCCGGCATCAGTCGTGATGCTCCGATCGCCTATGAAGGGCTGCGGGAGGCTCATCTGCCGGAATGCAGCTTCCGCGGTCGAGAAAACCGCAAAATCCATTATGCGATTCTCGCCAGCACGGCGTTCCGAGCTGGCCTGGAACCAGACCTGCTCGACGAGGTCACCTGGTGGCAAAACGACGACTACTGGCGCTACGCCCTGTTCGCCGCAGTCGGGTTGATTCGAGCCGCCGCGGCGCGCCAAGGCATCCCGACCGCTCAACTCGCCAGGCAGATTGCAGAACGACACGGCGTCGCCGACGCATCGTGAACCAGCCGGCCGCTACGTGCAGGTGGCGACGCGCCGGTCACCTTGACGGCACGTTCCCGTAGCACTGTGGGACCTTCGGGTCCATAGCCGGCCGATGCATGTCGCCGACCCGAGCCGTCGTCATCCATGCCGACGGTGATGGGGGCTAGTGTGAGCGGTCCCATTCCCACTGTCTCGTGCATGGATTAGCGAGTTGATGCTGATGGGCGTATCTGCCGAAACCCAGAGCACAACAGGCGAAGTAGAAGAACGTTGATGCCATTGAGCCCGGAACAACCGGCCCCCGAGCCTCGAAGGCGTCGTTTCGCTCTCTCCCCACGCGGTCTGGACGTCACCATTGCCGTCGCCGTCTTTGCCGCAAGCATCGTGAATGTCTCCGCCCAGGACGCCACGGACATCTCGGAGATTCCCGTTGCCGGGTTTGTGATCCTGGCAATCGCCAGCATCGCTCTGTACTGGCGGCGCAGCTCGTCGCCGGCCGTGCTGGGGGTTGCATCAGCGATGACGGCTGGATGGACTGCACTTGGGTATCCGGGCAATCCCGTGTTTCACATCCTGGTGTCGCTGTATGCGATTGGTCGTTACGTCCGTGCACAGACGATCGGCCTCGCAGCGATCACCATCGCCCTCGGAGTTGTCGTTATCGGCCAGGTGTCGGATGACGAGTCGCTTGCCGTCATGCTCGGTGCGCTGATTGTCACGACGCTCCCTTGGTATGTGGGTCGCCGGGTGCAAATCCGCGGTGACCTCGCAGCTGCCGCCAGAGAGCGCGCCGAGTATCTCGAATGGAAACGAGCCTCCGACGCCCAGCGGGCCATTGCGGACGCCCGTGCCGGCATCGCTCGCGAGCTCCATGATGTTGTTGCACACAACGTGAGTGTGATGACCGTGCAGGCGGGAGTCGCCCGTCTGGTGGTTACGGACGATCCCGAGCGAGCGCAAGAGGCAATGGTGGCAGTCGAGGAGGCCGGGCGTAGAGCACTCGACGAGCTCCGCCATCTCCTCGGAGTGCTGCGCCCCGAAACGGCATCGAGCGAGCTTGGCCCGCAACCGGGCTCGAATCAGGTTCACAAGCTCGTAGATCAACTCAGACAGACCGGGATGAGCATCTCGTTGGTCATGGACGTCGCAACCGAGCTTCCCGTCAGGGTGGATCTGTTTGTGTATCGCATCGTCCAGGAAGCCCTCACCAACGTGCTCAAGCACGCCGGCGTTGACGCGACGGCACACGTCCGCCTCGAGGAAACCGACGGCCACCTCGACATCGAAGTTGCAGACACGGGGACGGGGTCAACCACGCTGCCGGGGTCGGGCCAGGGCATCGTCGGGATGCGGGAGCGCGCTATCTTGCTGGGCGGTACGTTCGAAGCCGGGCCACGGCCGGAGGGTGGCTTTCGTGTCCTGGCAAGGTTGCCGATAGGAGACCAGTGAGCATCAGGGTTGCCGTCGTTGATGATCAGGCTCTAGTCCGTGGCGGTTTCGCCGTGGTGCTCGGTCTTCAGGATGACATCGACGTAGTCGCCGAAGCGGGCGACGGTGCGGCCGCCATCGAGATCGCCCGCACCCACCGCCCGGATGTGATCCTCATGGACATCCGCATGCCGGAGATGGACGGCCTCACCGCCACCAAGACCATCGTCGATTCTGCCGATTGGCCCGTGAAGGTGTTGATCCTCACCACATTCGATCCGGACGAATATGTGTACAAGGCGCTCAGGGCAGGCGCCAGCGGGTTCGTGCTCAAGGACATATCCCCCGAGGACCTCGTCGCGGCTGTTCGCACAGTTGCCGATGGCGGGGCTCTCCTGGCACCATCGGTGACGCGGCGGCTGATCAGCAGATTTGCCGCGCCGCCATCTCTCGACCCGGCCGTCGTGTCTCGCCTCGACCGGCTCACGGACCGGGAGCGGGAGGTTCTCTTGGCCATCGCCACCGGGTCGAGCAATACAGAGATCGCAGAGGACTTGTTCGTAAGTGCCGCAACCGTCAAGTCCCACGTCTCCAGCGTTCTGACCAAGCTCGGGTTGAGCAACCGTACCCAAGCAGTGGCCTTCGCCTATGAGAGCGGCCTCATCAAACCGGGTAGCAGCGACATCGGGGGCTGATCCGCTCCCCCGTTTGGGGGATATCCGGACAGACGGCACCGGAAATCTACCCCCCGTGTGGCCGAGCCCGGAATGACTCTCCCGGCCGAAGACGGCGGCACCCCTGGGACTTACGTTGAGAGCAAGTACCACAGGAGGGCCGATGAGGCACAATTCCAGTCAGAATCCGACCGGGCCCACGAGCCGGTCGTATCCGCTATCGATTGATCATGTCACCAAGAACTACGACGGCCGCGCCGCCGTCGACGACCTGTCATTTGTCGTCGAGCCCGGACGGGTCACCGGCTTTCTCGGACCGAACGGTGCAGGCAAGTCCACCACGATGAAGGTCCTTCTGGGTCTGGCGTCGGCAACCAGCGGCCATGCAACCATCGGCGGCCTCACCTACAGCGAGCTTCCCGATCCCACCAGAACAGTGGGCGCCAGCGTCGAGGCTGATGCGTTTCATCCCGGGCGAAGCGGACGCAATCATCTGCGGATCCTTGCGGACGCCACGGACATCCCGTTGCAGCGTGTAGACGATGTCCTCGAAATCGTTGAGCTCAGCGAAGCAGCCGATCGACGCGCCGGTGCCTATTCGCTGGGCATGAAACAGCGTCTTGGGCTTGCGGCAGCGCTGCTTTGTGACCCGCCGGTGCTCGTTCTCGATGAACCGGGCAACGGGCTCGATCCTCAGGGAATCCGGACCTTGCGGAATCTGCTGCGATCGAGGGCGGCAGCCGGCGATACGGTGCTTGTATCCAGCCACCTACTCGGAGAGGTGGAACAGCTCGCCGACGACGTCGTGGTGGTCAACCGGGGCCGACTGGTGACACAGGGGTCATTGGCCGACCTGCGCCAATCCGCATCCCTCGTCCGGTCCGCATCGCCGGGAACGCTGCAAGCCGCTCTCGAAAGAGAAGGTGGAATCGTCGAAACCGGACAACCCGGCACCCTCGTCGTACGTGGCCTGTCCCTCGACGAGATCGGGGAGCAGGCCTTCCGCTCCAACGTTGCTCTGTATGAACTGTCACGCCACACCGATTCGCTGGAGGATCGCTTCTTCGCTTGGACCGAAGATACGGCCGACGGCGGACCCGGGTCCAACACCGAGGAGGAACTATGAACTGGCTTCGGACCGTACGGGCCGAACTACGCAAACTGACCAGCACGAGGATGCCGTTGGCGTTCCTCACCGTGCTGTTTGCAATCGGTGCGGCAACCGCCGCCGCTGTCGTGTTTGGCACCGACATGGACGGCAGCAAGGCCTTCCTGTCCACGGCGGCAGACCAGCAATCGCTGATGGCCTTTGCCGGAAACGCACTCTTGATTGCCGGGCTATTCGGCGCCATCGCCGTCGCCCGGGAATACGGTCACGGCACAGTGGTTCTCACGTTCCTGGCAACACCCCGTCGTCCTCATGCCGTCCTCGCACAACTGTCGGCGTCGTTCATTGCAGGAGGCGTACTCGGGTTTGTTGGTGCTGCCGTGAGCGCCGGGTCGGTGGCATCGGGGCTGACTGCAACCGACTACACGTTCATGGTTTCTGCGCCCGATCTGTTGCAGGTCCTCGCGGCTTCGACTCTTGCGGGAGGTGCCGGTGCGGTGCTCGGCGCCGGTATCGGAGCCCTCGTCCGCAATACCGGAGGTGCGGTCACCGGCACGATCCTCGTGCTGCTCATCCTGCCGCCGCTTGCCGTCCAGTTCGCAGGCGGGGCGGCCGGCTGGGTGCCGAACACGCTCGCCGATGTGGTTTCCGGCGTCGACGGCGCCGTCGGGGTCGGAGCTGCAGTCGCAGCGATAGCGGCGTGGGCCATCGTGCCGGCCGCCATCGGCCTCGTCGCCGTCACCCGCCGCGACGTCGTCTGACCGGCGACCAAGCGACAATCCCAGCATGACTCGCTGATCCATAGACGTGAGGTTGGAGCACCGTCCCGTACAGGGCGAGTGCTCCAACTCGCGACACAACCCACGCTTGACTCGCCATCACGGCCCGGGTGCCCTCAATCCTGTTGCCGCTTGCCCGGAGCGGCAAAGCCCACCATTACTCGACCGACTCCCACCACGGCTCGCGTGGGACTCATCAACTGCGGAGGAACGGACGAGGCAGTATGCGAGCCTGGCGACAGAGAAGCCGGCCGAAGGCTCGGTCGTCCTCATAAGGTCACCGGTTGTGTCCGCCACGAACCAACCTGCGGTGACGGCGAGCGGGAAGTGATTGCGCGTTGGCGGTTCGGGCCGGTCGGAGGAGACCGTCTGCGCCGGGTATCTTGGATCCATGGGTCTTGTCGAACGTGACGGGTTGCTGGCGGATCTGAGACGCGAGCGCACCGAGTCACAAAAAGGAAACGGCCGTCTGGTATTCCTCGCCGGGCCGGCGGGAATCGGCAAGAGCTCCGTCGTGCGGGCATTTGCCGGGAGCGGCTCGACCGGCAGGGTGTTGTGGGGCGCATGCGATGCGCATGGCTACACCACGCTGCCTCGGCCCGCTACACGACATGGCTTCGGTGAGCCCGCGTATCGCCGAGCTGGATGTGGACAACCCCGATCGTCATGCCCTGTTCGCCGGTGTGCTCCAGCTGCTGGTCGATCGTGCGGCGTTGATGATCGTTGAGGACGTTCATTGGGCGGATGAGGCAACGCTGGATCTGTTGTTGTTCATCGGCCGGCGTATCCATCGGACCAGAAGCATGGTGGTTGCGACATATCGCTCCGACGAAACCGACAGCGATCATCCGCTGCGTGGCGTGCTTGGTGACCTTGCCACTGCACCGGGAAATCGTAGGTTGTTCGTGGAGCCGCTAAGCAGAGCAGGTGTCGCCGGGCTTGCTGATGGCCACGCCGTGGACGCCGCGGACCTGTACCGGCTGACCGGCGGCAACCCGTTCTTTGTAACCGAGGTCATTGCCGCACCCGGCACCAGCGTACCCCCGACGGTTGCCGATGCCGTCCTGGCGCGGGTGAGCCGTCTCGAGCCGCAGGTGAAGGCAGTGCTCGAGTGGATCTCAGTCGAGCCCCGACCAACGGAGCGCTGGCTACTGGAGAAGCTCGGGCACGACCCCGCGGCGATAGATCGTGCGCTCCGGTCCGGCACCGTGATCGGGGACGACGACACCGTCCGGTTTCGCCACGAGCTGGCGAGGCGTGCCCTTCTGGAAACACTCGATCCGAGCCGTGTGCGCACAATCCACGCTGCCATTCTGGAGGCGCTGGACGCGGCAGCGAAGATCGACGTGGCTCGACTGAGCCATCATGCAATGGGTGCCGGAGACGATGCCGCCCTGCTCCGCTGGGCCACTCGGGCGGGGCGCATCGCGGCACTCAATCGATCGCACCGGGAGGCCGCAGGCCATTTCGCAGACGCGATTGCAGCCGCCGAACGCTCCGGCGGCGCGGATGGCTTGCCTCCCGAATCGGTGATCGACCTCCTCGACAGCTACGCCACCGAGTTGTCCATCCTGACCAGGGATAGCGAGGTGGTCGACATCCAAAACCAGATTGTCGAGATCACGAGGGACATCGGCGACGAGGGGCGGATGGCGAAGGCCCTTGCCGATGCCGCGCGTGCACATTGGAGCGCTGGCAACGGGAAGGCAGTACAACCACTCATCGCCGAAGCGATCGAAACCGTGGCAGACGTGTCACAAGGCTGGGCAGCCGCAAACGTGTATGCAACTGCGGGGGTGCTCGCCATGCTGGCGCGCGACGGCGAGCGGGCTGTCGAACGCTGCACCCGTGCCGTCGCACTTGCAAGGAAGGGTCGTTTCGATGCACCGCTGGTACGTGCTCTCAACGGACTCGGCTCTGCGCGTATCGGCATATACGGCGACATTGGCGGCATCGCCGAGCTAGAGCAATCTGCAGCGATCGCCAGCACTCATGGCTGGGATTGGGACCAGTGCGGCGCACTCTCAAACCTGGGGAGCGGACTCGGCGAGGTTCGCCACTACGAACGGGCGCTGCACTACCTGCAGGCATCGATCGACTATGCCACAGAGCGCGACTTGGACGGTCGGCGTCACTATTCGACGGCGTAGCTGGCGAGAGTCCAGTTCGAGATGGAGCACTGGCAAACTGCGGCGGAAACGGCGAGATCGCTTCCCGATCATCCGGGCGTGTCACCAATCGTGACGATCGTCGCTTCGACGGTGCTCGGAAGGATCCGCACCCGGCGTGGCGATCCGGGGGCCGATGAAGCTCTTCAGCGCGCCTGGGAACTTGCGGTGGCGACAAACGATCTCCAGCGTCTCTGGCCAGCGGTCGCGGGGCGCGCCGAGCGAGCTTGGCTGACCGGGGTGGACAGGACGCCGGTCGGTGCAGCGTTGCTGGACGTGCTCGAGACCGCTCGCTCTCTCGAAGTCGCCTGGGCCATCGGTGAGTTGTCGTTCTGGGCGGACAAGCTGGAGCTGGGGCCGCCACACTCAGACAACGCGGCGGAGCCGTTCCTGCTCCACCTTGCCGCACGGCACGACGCCGCTGCCGACGCTTGGGCGACGATCGGATGCCCCTATGAACAGGCGTTTGCATTGGCGGACTCAGGCAGGGAGACGGGTTTGCGTACTGCGCTGGACATCCTGAACAGGCTCGGGGCGTCACCTCTGGCTGAGAGGGTACGACAGCAGCTCCGCAGCCTCGACGCCGGCAACATACCAACCGGGCCCCGCCGGGACACATTGCAGCACCCCGCCGGGTTGACACCCCGGCAAGCTGAGGTGCTCGAGCTGTTGTGCCACGGCCTCACCGATCGGCAGATCGCCGAAGCTCTCTTCATCTCTCCCAAGACCGCCGGGCACCACGTGAGTGCCGTCCTCCGCAAGATGGGAGTCGACAACCGTGCCAAGGCCGCAGCGCAAGCGATTGCGAGGGGTTGGGTCGCTCCGCAATCTGGGGAACCCGAATCGGCAAAATAGGGAATCCTCCCGACGACTCGAGCTGAAGCATTTCGTACCTTCTCGCCATTGGGCTCTACGAGGAGGTACCCATGCCCAGATACATGGTGGAACGCACGTTCCCCGACCAACTGCTGATCCCGACCAACCGGCAAGGATCAGAAGCGATGCGTGAGGTCATCGCTGTGAACGAAGCGAGTGGCGTGACCTGGGTCCATTCGTACGTGAATCAGGAGAAGACGAAGACATTCTGCATCTACGACGGCCCCGACCCGGAATCGATCCGCACCGTCGCCGAGCGCAATGCTCTCCCCGTTGACCGGATCACCCAGGTCAGTGTGCTCGACCCCTACTTCTACACCGGAGGTGACCAATGAGTAAGAAGTTGACAACCGCCGTGCTCGCGCTGGCAATCCTGGTGTTGCCGGCGGCGGCATCGGCAACGCACGTGTTCTCTGATGTCAGCGACACGACCGTGTTCGAGGCCGACATCGACTGGCTCGCTGCCACGGGAGTCACCCTTGGCTGCAACCCACCCGCCAACACCGAATTCTGCCCCGGCGATGGGGTTACCCGCGGCCAGATCGCGGCGTTCCTACATCGACTGGCCACCAGCGGCGTGGTCGACGCCGGGTCGGTCGCCGGAATGACCGGAGAGGAACTGCTCGACGCCCCGGCAACGGGACGGTTCGGCCCGGTGGGGGCGGCTCTTGCGGAGGCCAATCTCGCCACCGCGGCATATCAAGACGCTGAAGCGGCGGTCGCAGCCGGCTATCTGAGCACTCTCGATACTCTGGGTTGCTTTGAGAACCCCGGTACCGGCGGTATGGGTCTGCATTACCTCAACGAGAGCCTGCTCGATGGAACGGTGGACGCCACCAGCCCCGAGGCGCTGGTGTACGAGCTCGACTACAACGGTGACATCACCGGGCTGGTTGCACACGAATACATCGTTCCGGTTGACGCCTGGACGGGCGACGGTCCGCCGAGCCTGTTCGGCCGAGCCTTCCACCAGCACCCGGTGCTTCCCCTCTGGATCCTCCACACCTGGATCTGGAAAGACAACCCGGCGGGGACCTTTGCAGATTGGAACCCGAAGGTGCGTCTCTGCCCCGAAGGTGTTCCCGTTTTTGGTGAGGATCTTCCGTAGCACCGGATCAAAGGATCGGCGCCACGTAGGCGGGCTGAAGCCGGGACCGGGGAAGCGCTTGCAAAGAATGCGAGCGCTTCCCCGGTTACTGGTGCGATCAATAGATCTCGGGTCGTCAACTCGATGGGTGACAGCCATGGACGGGTCGTGCGACACTGCTGGAGTGTGCATGGTGTAACGCCGGGCAAAGGAGGATGAACTATGGACTCCCCCGAGACAACACTCGACCCTCGATTCAGCAGCCCAGACGTTGAACCGACCACTTGGTCGGCAGCCTCAGACGTGCTTGACGGTGCGCAGCTTTCGTGGATCTCGACCGTGCGTGGTGACGGTCGGCCACATGTGACGCCGCTCGTGGCAGTGTGGCTCGATGGCTTCGCCTATTTCTCGACGGGGCCCGAGGAGCAGAAGGCGATCAACCTCGAAACCAACTCGTCAGTGGCCCTCACGACCGGATGCAACCGCTGGGATGATGGGCTCGATGTTGTGGTGGAGGGTTCTGCGGAGCGGGTAACCGATCCGCCCCTGCTCGAGCGTTTGGCCGCACTATGGGCGGAAAAGTGGGACGGGCGATGGCAGTTCGAGCCTCGGGATGGAATGTTCCACCATGTGGGTGGTCCAGCCAACGTGTTCCGGATCGTTCCCACCAAGGTTCTTGCATTCGGCAGACCGGACTTCACCCAGACGCGCCACGTATTCCGCTGACCGAGCGGTGGAACAAGCGATCTCACCCCGACTGGTTTTGAGCAGGGTTACCGGTTCGTGGAGATGGAGTCGATAGCTGCAACCAGCTTCTTGACCGACAACATGCCGTAGTCGAAGACGAACTGCTCGCCGTTGTTCATGCTTACGACCGCTCTTTTGGTCATCCCCGACTTGGTGGCCGCAACCCCCGAGATGTCCTGTGCCGGCAGATCAACGATCGCCTTCTCGTCGTTTGAGTACCGGTAGATCGTGTGACCGCCTGCCGCGGCGAAAGTGGCAACGTCAACAAAGATCGCCTTGACAATTGTCTTGTTGCTCGACTCATAGAGCGTGTCGAAGTGAAGTCCAGAATCCTTCACTTCAAGAGTTCCGGTGTATCGGCCGCCTTCCTCGGGCAGGTAGTTGACGGTCCACGAACCAACGCTCTCACTCATTTTGACCTCCTCCGACGAATGTACGCGACTCCGCGACCTCACGTCACGGCATCGCTCAGCGCCTCGTGATGACTCGGAACGCTGTGGTTCTGAGACGGTTGACGCGGATCGTGAACCACCGACACAATGCTCGGATTGGTGACCGGGGTTGTTCTCGGCGCAGACGGCCCCTCGTCTGTTCGTCGTCTCTATTCGTCGTCTCTATTCGTCGTCTCTACTCGTCGTCGAGAATGCGTGCGAGGGTACGTAGACCCATACGGCTCATCGGCGGGTTGGTGTCCTCGTAGTACCAGACGGCACCTAATGCCTGTTGTAGCGCCCAAGCCTTACCTCGTGCCCACTCGAGCTCATCGCAGAGAAGATCGTCGCGAAGAAGCTGTCGAGGACCCGCTTCGAGGAGATGCCATGCACCAACCAGGTCAAGAGCCGGGTCGGCCGCACCGAACCCGCCAACGTCGAGGACGCCCACAAGCCGCCCATCGCGCACAAGGACGTTGCCAGGCGTGAGATCGCCATGGGTCATCACGTCGGAAGACTCACGAGGCAAGTCTCGGAGACTCAACCAGATCCGACGGAGCGTGTCTACGTCTACCAGATGCCGGCTGTTCTCAAAGCAGCGCTCCATCCACCTATCGTTGTATCGAAGGTCACCACCGCGGCCACGCCCCGAGAAGGTTCGCCCGTTCACGTCAACGGCCCGCACCTGAGCTATGAATTCGGCGAGGTCGTGTGCAAACGGCTCCGACATCGAAGGGTCTTGTCGACTCGCGGTCGTGCCGGGAAGCCAGGTCTGGACGGACCACGGCAGCGGGTAGCCGGCGCCGGGTTCGCCGATCGCTACCGGTTCGGGTACGGGAACCCGGGTCCGGCCCAGCAACTCACGAGCAGCAGCGGCTTCCGATTGCAGCCACTGCCGTGTCGCATCGACCTCACCCGGTTGGAGCGGAAAGCGGGCGGCAACTGTGTCACCGATTCGGAGGATTGCATTCACCGTCCCCTCCGATTGGACCGGTGTCAGCGGCAGCGGCGCCCACTCGGGGAACTGACCGTCGACCAGCTCTCGAACCATCTCCACAGTCACGGTCAACTGACCCTCATGCATCATCGCGTGCTCGATGCCGGGCGGCCAACGGTCGACCTCCGATGAGTGGAATGGTGTATCAGGCTGGGTTCTCCCATCGAGTCATTCACGCCTATCACGCAACGGGCGCGGCGCACCGGCCACAGTCGGGCCACGACGGATCATGGCGTGGACTATCGAGCCTTCAGCTCTGCAACCACTTCAACGTAGCCCTGCATTGCGGCCTCCCCGGACGTGCCCTGCAGCTCGGCCCACGCGTCGTGCTTGGCTCTCTTTACAAAGTCCGTCATCCCCGGACGCTTCCCCGATACGTCACCGATGGTGGCTTGCTTGTACAGCGCATACAGCCGGAGCAGATCCTGGTTGCCCGGGCGTTCGGGAAGCCGCTCGACCTCCTGGAGGGCTGTGGCGAATGCGTCCTCGATTTCCGACATGGGACCCCAACTCTCAGATGGGCCCATCGTAGGCGACGCGCCATAACCGCGAGCGGAGACACCGAGCTCTCATCCAGGTTCCACGCTGTCCGCCGGTACCCGGAGATCCGCATCGGGATCGTCGGAGCCGCCACCCCACCGGTGCTCGATGCCGGTCCACCGGAACTCCGGTCGGAACAGCGACGGGTCGATCGCCGGGCGGCGAGGCTACCCGTCGACCCGGTACCAGTCCTCGACGTTCCACAGGAAGCTGCGTGCCTCCGGTAGGTGGACCACCCCGGCAACCTCATCGGCCCAAACGGCCAGCTCATCCGATCGCGACCACAGGGGCAGGATCACCACCTGGTCGGCGAGCAGTTGCTCGGCCTCGACCAGGAGCCGCTCGACCTCGTCGCCGTCGATCGTCGACCGGGCGGCCGACAGGATCTCGGAGAAGCGCTTCGTGGACTCGTCACGCACCGACGAGTCCGTGGTTCCCCACCGGTAGTAGTTGCGGCCGTCGGGTGGTGGTGCGTTCGGGTCGAGAAGGTCGAGCAGGGAGACGAGTCCAACGAGGGTGGGGTCGGCGATCCAGGCCCACTGCCCGACATCCCAAGTTCCATTGTCGAGGGTGGCTCCGAAGAAGAGCTGCGAGTCCTCGAGCTGCATCTCGTACTCGATGCCGACCGCCTCGAGCGCATCACCCAGCGCTTCCGCGATCCGGGGCCGCTCGTCGGCGTTGGAGGTGGTTGAGAAGATCACCTTCGCCGTCGTCTTCTCCTCTTGGGAGAGCGCCCGGCCGAGCAGCTCGCGGGCTGTATCCGGATCGTGGTCGTAGCGCTCCCACGCTCGGCTCGACAGGTCGGGGCGGACCGGGTCAAGGAAGGAGTCGATCGGCAGCCACCACGGAATCACCTCGTCGAGGCTGTCGCCGATGGCATGGGCCACGGCGCGGCGAAAGTCGAGGTTTGCATTGAGGCTATCTTCGTTGCGGTTGTTCGGTCCGAACTGGAAGTTGATGTGCTCCCAGATGGGGCCCGGCAGCACCTGGTGGTCGATCCCCGGATCGTCGAACCGGAATCGGGTGTGGAACTCGACACCAGGCGGTGGCTGGATGACATCGAGCTCCCGGTTGCTGAACGCCTCGAGCAGCCGGTCGGTCTCGCCGATGATGCGAAACTCGAGCCGGTCGAGGTAGGGAAGTCTCTTTCCGTCGGAACCTACCTTCCAGTAGTTGGGGTTGCGCACGAGATTGATCGCCTGGCCCGGAGTCCACGACTCGAACACGAACGGCCCCGCTCCGAGGAACGGAACTTCGTTCCAGTCGGCGAGCACGTCGGTTCCCGCCACGGCGTGGGCGGGGATGATCCACTCAAACGGCAGCTCATAACCGAATGAAGGCTCAACGAAGGTGACGGTGAACGTCTTGTCACCAACCTCGGTATCGAGGATCGGCTGGAAGGACCGCTCGCCGGAGGTATCTATGACGTCCAGCGTGAAGGCGAGGTCCTCTCCGGTGATGGGCACGCCGTCCGACCACACCGCCTCGTCACGGATCACGTAGCGCACCTCCATCGTGCCGTCGCCGTTCACCATGACCCCACCGTTGTCGACGGACGGGATCTCGGCCAGCACGTCGGGGACGACTTGGCGGGTGCGACCGTCGATGTCCCATGCCCGGGCGAAGATCGCTTGGCCGATCTGCGAGACGACGAGGTTGTCACCCCCCGGGGCATACGGGTTCAGGGTTACCGGCTCCTGGTCGGTGCCGACGATCGCCTCACCTCCGAACCGTGGTCCCGGCGGCTCGGTCGTCGTGGTAACCGGTTCTGCGGTGGCGGTGGTCGAAGTCTCAGGCGGCGGCGGTGTTGTACTGACAACGGTCGGCTCGCTGGTCCCGGACACCGTCCGTGCGCCGCAGGCGGCGCCGATCATGCCCACGGCCAGGATCACCCCGATGATCGCCGACAGCCTCCGACCGCGCACAAAAGAGGGCATACAGTCGCAGACTATCAGCCACCCCGGAAAGCCGCCCACGCTCCGCGGCCAGGACCGAACATGTTGCGACCGATGATGTAGAGCCGGCGCGGTTGACGCAGGTCACGCTGTCAACAAATGCGTGCGCCTATGCCGGGATAGTCGAGGGCGAGGCCGTCGGACCCAGACAGCAGCGTGTCGTGGTATCCAAAACGAGGAGATCGGTACTCGACGCGCGTCTTGCCTGCGGCGTCCGGTCGCCGGCGGTAGGCCTGGTCGAGCCGCTCGACTGCCAGACCGGTGCTGCGTACGTAGGCGGCGGCGCTCTGCCCCTCACCGCCAACTGACAGGGCAAGCCGATGAACGGGGATGGTATTGGTGACGACCGATGCCTCCAGATCCAGATCGAGACAGCCCTGCAACTCGTGACGGTGCTTGCCGTCGATGGTCCAGGACCCGGCGCCATCAGTCTCGAGATCCACACAGGTACCGGCATGGTCTGTGACACTTGCCCGGAGAACATGCCAATCACTCGACAACTCGATGACATAGCGAATGCCCCAGGGAATGCCCTCTTCCACACCGACCGTGATCCCCTCGAGGGCAATCACTCCACTTCGAGTCGCAGAATGCGCGATCTCATGGCCTTCAAAGGCGCCGAGCAGCCGCCATGCGCCCACGTCCGGGAGTTCGGTAAAACGTCGGTACTCCATGCACTTCTCAGTTCGAGTGGATCGGGCTAGATAGCGTACGCTCGCTCAACCCTCGTGTCACGAGTCTCGTCGACGGACGACCGCCGGCGCTTCGACCACGCGATCCAACGTTATGTACTCGGTCACGATCAACATTGCGCTGTCACCGTCGGCACCTCAACTACGGTCGCTCGAGTCTCAGTTACCGTCCTCGGTGTCAGCCAGCAGCTCTATGACTTCGTCGTAGCCGACCCGGTCAGGCTCGGCCGCCGGTGTGTACGTGAGCCAGACAACACCGGTCGGAAACGCCTCCGATCGCACCAGGTTCAGGTGGTACGAAGAGTCGGCCGCGTCGAAGAGCTGCCGCCCCTTGCGGGCGGCCACCGGGTGCACCAGCAGGCTGAGCTCGTCGACCAGTCCCGCGGCGAGTAGCTGTTGGACGATCGAGATCGAGCCCGGGATCAGGATACGGCCCACCGACGAGTCCGTCTTCAGCTTGGTCACGGCTTCGACCAGGTCGCCGTCGAGCAACTCTGAGTTGCGCCAGGTGAACTCACGAGGCCGGCGGGAGACGACGATCTTGCGAACATCGCCCAGAAACTTGGCGAACTCGGCGTCCTCTTCGCCCGCCGCCTCTCGCTCGGGCCAGGCGCCGGCGAAGCTGTCATATGTGACCCGGCCGAGGAGCAGGACGTCAACCCCGTCGTAATCGTGGGTCACCGCCCGAGCCATGTTGTCGTCGAAATAGGGAAAATGCCAGGACTCGTCGATCTCGGCGACACCGTCGAGGCTGATGAAAAGGGTGGAAACAAGCTCTGCCATCAGAATTCCTTTCTCTGCGCCTCGGTCGAATCACGACCGTCGGCTCCGTTTGATGTACGTCCTGTCAACGAACAAGATCCCTCAAATCGACATCGCCCTTCGGAAAAAGGGCCGGGCATCGATGGAGAACCTGCGATTCCGAACGGGACCGAGTCACGCGAGACTCGTCAAACGGGAGGCGTGGATGCACAGTATCTGGGTCAGCGCCGGCTTCGCCTGCGGTAGTCTCCATCGGCGTGGGGTTCGACGCGCCCTGGAACGGAGCAGACCCGAGTGCTCGACAACGACGCCGAACTGAGGCGACACAACCAGCGTCTACGTGACGTTTACGAGATCGGCCCAAGCGATCGTGTCCTCGACATCGGATGTGGATCCGGCCAGACAACGTGTGAGGCGGCACGTTTGGGTCGGCGGAAATGGCCCATGGAGTCGATTCCTCGGCGGCGATGATCGAACGCGCTCGCCATCGCACCAACGAAGAGAGGCTTCACACCGTCACCTTCCAGCTTGCAGACGCCGAAGCATGCCGGTTTCCCAACGAGCGTTTTGACATCGCGATCAGTCCATTCGGCACGATGTTCTTCAACGACCAGATGAGCGACTCCGTCAGACGCTTGCCACTCACGAGACCGGTGGCGGCGTACGGTTCGATTCACGGGCATGGATCGTCACCGCGCAGCGTCGATGACGGCACCCGATTCAGCGAGAGCCCGGCGACACCTGCGACCGGTGCGCCGACACGACTCTTGACGTAACTTACGTTAACAGTTAACGTAGCTTACGTTATGGGTCGAATCTTCAAACGTGGCGAGCTCAAGGAAGCCATCGTCTTCGTCCTCGCCGATCTCGGTGAGGCCCATGGCTACGCCATCATGGGTGAGCTGGAGACCAGGGTGGGTGGCGGATGGAAGGCAAGCCCTGGGGCCATCTACCCGGCCCTTCTGGCACTCGTAGAGACCGGTTTCGTGGGCGCGGACGAAGTAGACGGCACCCGCATCTACAGCCTCACCGTCGCCGGAAGGATGACCGCGGCCGAGTCGAGGCCCGGGAAGCGGTGGGCGTCGCTGGCAGCTCGAGCTGAGGACGGTGAGTCCCGGGTGGCTGTGGGGACTCTCCTCGACGAATTCGCCTCCCGCTCCCCCGTGCGGCGGCGGCTCGCCGGTGAGCATAAACAACAACAGATCCAATCGATCCTCGAGCGCGCGAGCGCCGACATCGAGCAGGCACTAGCACAAGGAGATGAGGATGATGGATGAGTTCGCAGAGCTCGCGGGACGTGAGAGCGAGGCGAGACGGATCGCACGCCGGCAGTGGTTCTGGTTGCACTTTGCGGTCTTTGCCACGATCCAGGTGTTCCTGGTTGTCGTGTGGGCCCTCAGCTCGGCCGATTACCCGTGGTTTATTTTCCCGCTCTTCGGATGGGGAACAGTGGCCGCTGCACACGCAGTCTTCGCCTTCGTGGTCAAGACACCCGAACAGATCATGATCGAGCGGGAGGCGAGCGGGCAGTGATGAGATGGCTGCTCGCCGCGTACCGTGACCCGCGCACCTATACCGGGCTCGCCTACATGCTGGCTGTCCTCCCTCTGGGTATCGCAGGCTTCACGGTGACCGTCACCGGATTGGCAGCCGGAGCCGGCTTGATGGTCACGCTGGCCGGGGTCCCGATACTGGTGGGCACCCTCCTTTTCGCCCGGACATTCGCACGTCTCAATCGCCGTCTGGCCTGGACGCTGCTCGACGCCCCGGTTTCACAGATCACACCCATACGGGACGAGGGATCCGGCTACTTCTGGGGTAGGTTGCGGAGCCTCATCGGCGCTCGCGACACAACAGGCGAGGTCTGTTTCTCCCTGCTCTCATTGCCGCTCGCTATCGTCGCGTTCGTCGTTGCCGTGACCATCCTGTGGTCGGCTGTTGCTGGGTTCGCCCTGCCCGTAGTCACCGCGCTGGGAGGCGCAACCGAACTCGGGACCTGGAGGATCGACACACCCGCCGAGTCTCTGATCTTTCTCCCGATCAGCGTCCTGTTCCTGGCCGTTGGGCCGAGGTTGCTGCTTGGATGGGGAGGTCTGATTGGGCGGGTAGTTGCCAGTCTCGTAGGTCGGGTCAACTTCACCGAGTTGAAGAGCGGCGTCGTTTCGATACTCGCCAGGCGGGGCGAGGCGGACGGGTTCACCATCCTTGGTGACCTGCGGTTGCGCTTCGGTCGGAGCCCATCCCTCACCCCCCTCGAGGTGAAAGCGGCTCTGCTGGTGCTCGAATCGAATCGGGTCGTCATCCCGACGAGACGTGAAGCCAGTACGTCGTATCGTCTGGCTTGACGCCGACCTGCCATCGGCATCATCCGAAGCTGACCGCAGCGATACTGGCCAGGCTCGTTGCAGCGACACTTCACCGGATTAGCCCGCCCGGCCACACAACGAACGACCCATCGTGCTGGCCGTTCCACATTGCTATGGCGCCAACCTCTGTGCAGTCGTCGGCTGCCAACGGGTGTTTCCTCGCGCCAATGATCAGGTCAACTGTGCCGTCGCCGTCGATGTCACCTGTCGCCGTGGCGAGCTGTGCAATGTGTTGCTCTAGCGGCGCTATCGGGAGAGACACAAGACCTCCGGACGCCAGGAGATACACCTTGTCGTCGGACCCGGCCGGTGCAGGGCACGATGCCGCACTGACCCGGCGGGGCACGACGACCAATGGGTCGGGGCCGGCGACAAACCCGAGATGATGGCCGAGACCAGCTTGGGCGTCGAGTGGCTGGCTCGTGCCGGCAATCGTCGTCAGGTCGGTGACGCTCCCGGTGTCGGGACCGACGTCGCTCCCTGCAATGACATAGACGTCGCCGCGGTCTGCGACCGAGTCGACATCCTCGCCGGGGGTCCCGACGACAAGGTCACCTAGACCATCCCCGGTGAGGTCGCCAACGGTGATCGCCGCGCCGAAGCTGTCGTCCATGTCGTTGCTTTGTCCGATGTCGGCCTGGTGGATCAGTTGATTCGGGCCGAATCCCTCAATGTCGAGACCGTCAGGTGTTCCGGCAAACACGTGCACGGCCCCCACGTTTGTCTCGTCGTCGATGATGCTGAGATCCTCGAAGGGAACCCCGACAACCAATTCGTCGATTCCGTCACCATTGAGGTCGCCCGTCGCCAGTGCTCCGCCGAAGAAGTCATCTTGTTCGGCGACACCGGCGACACCGTCCGAATCTTGGTGGTAGACGGTCGGTTGGGACAAGCCTGTCGGCGATCCGTATTGAACCTCGACGGCTCCGGCCGCGCTGTTCATACCGACCTCGCGACGGGGTATGCCGATCGCCAAATCATCCTCCGGTCCCGCGCCGAACTGGCCGGCGGCGAGATCCTCGATCCAGAGCTCGCCGGGAAAGCCCCTCATGATCTCACCCACAGGTGTGATCCCGGTCGCCGATCCGTTGGCGAGCATAACTCTGCCGACGCCCCCGGCGTTGGCGTCGTTCGCGCCAATGGCCAGGTCGTCGAAACCGTCACCGTTGAAGTCTCCGACTGCAAGACCTCTGCCGAAGTAGGCGGACGGTTGGGGTGTCAACCCGAAGTCGGCGTCGCTGAGGTACTGGGTGGAGCCGGTGGGACCACCCGCCGTCCCAAAGATCACCCGCACCGCTCCCTCATACTCGTTCTCTCCGATTGCTGCTGCGGCGATGTCTCCCCATCCGTCTGCGTTGAAGTCTCCAACTGCCAGGGGCGACCCGAACGCGTCGCGCAGCTCCGGTGTGATGTCGACATGGCCGGACTCATCCGGTGGCCAGGGGAGCCTCAAGGCCCGAGCGAGGAACGATGCCATCTGAGCGCGAGTAACCGGCGCTTCCGGACAGAACGTGTCGACCCCACATCCGACGGTGACACCGGCCTCGAACAACCGGTTGATGTCCGCCTCGTGTGTTGAACCATCGTCGTCTGAGAAATAGTCGGCGGTGGGCGCAGCCTGGTCATAGTGAAATGCGCGTGACAGGAAGGATGCCATCTGAGCGCGAGTAACCGGCGCTTCCGGACAGAAAGCGTCGGGTTCGCATCCAACCGTGACGCCTGCGGCGGCGAGTCGATCGATGTCTGTCTCATGAACCGAGTTGTCGTCGTCGGAAAACCGATCGCCACCACCGTCGTCTACATACCCCAATGCCCTGACCAGAAAGGATGCCATCTGAGCGCGGGTCACGGGGCTATCGGGACAATAGACATCCGCCCCGCAACCGACCGTGATCCCCGCCCCTTTAATCAGCTCGATATCTGCCTCATGGACCGAGTTGTCGTCATCGGAGAAGGACCCGACGGCCAGCGCAGGCGAGCCGGTGGACGCGATGAGAACCAAGGCCACGACCACCAGCCAACGCCTAGAACGGGTCCGGGATCGGCGTGGAACCGGCAACGACGGATCGCCGGCGGGGCGGGCGTCGCCAGTGGTGGGTCCGGTGTCGGCGCCACGGGATGCTCGGCGGCGTTTCAATATGGCGTCGGCGAGTCTCTCGAGGGCGTGACCGGCATTCTGCGACATGGCTTTCCTTTACGACAGCTGCACGGCCAACGTATGACGCCTCTGCCTCCGGATCATCGGGAGGTGATCCCCATATTTGGGGTACTCGGATCGTCGGCTAACGGGTGGAGGCGATGCCTACGGCGATCGCCCACTCGCCGGCTGCTTTGCGGTCAGGCACGCCGAGCCGGGTCAGGATCGCACTGACGTGGTGGTCAACCGTTTTGGAGGACACAAAAAGCCGATCAGCGACCTCCTGGTTCGTCAATCCCTCGGCCAGGAGCCTGACCACGTCGACCTGCCGGTTGGTGAGGCCGCCCGCGTTGGCCAGCGTGGCACGGCCACGACCCCTCGGGACCGCATACCCAAGCTCACGGAGCCGGGCCCGTAGCCGGTCGGCGGTCACCTTTGCCCCAAGCTTGGACGCATCGGCGATCGCGCTCCGAAGCGACCGCTCATCATCGGCGAAACCACGGCACAGGATGCTGTGGTACAGGCAGCCGAGCCGCCGCCACTCATCGTCGGCGCAAGCCCTGTCGCCAGCCAACTCGGCGAGGATCGGCGCCGGCCCCCTATCGGGGACGGCGGTGGCATCGAGGCTGAGCCTGCGGCACCACAGCGCCAACTCGGCTGCAAACCGCAGATGCCCGCTCGATCTCGCCAGCTCGGCAACGTGCCGAATCGTCTCCGACTCATCCAGCTTCCCCAGCCACTGCAGTTCGGCAAGTGCCACGACAGTTGGCCCGAGACGTTGGATGTCATGCGTACCCTCGGCCGCCCCGTGGGCGGACCGCACCAGATCGAGACCCGTGTCGTCTCCCCTCCGAACCCGGATCACTCCCTCGACCAGGTTCGGACGAATACGGTGGACTGCCTCGGCGACCCGACCGCTGATGCGGTCGGTCAGATCGATCGCATCGTCCCACTCGCCACGAAGCATCATTAGATAGGAGCGGTGCCCATCGAGGGAGAACTGGCCGGAGTCGTATTGGATCGCCGCGAGGTGGCGACTGGCCGCATCCACTTCAGAATCTATGTGGTCGAGATCTAGGGTCCCCAGCGAAGCCGCCACCCTGTTGATATAGCTGATCGTGGCAATTCGCTGCTCATCGAGGCCCATCGAAAGCTCGATCGAACGGTCGTGATCGGCGCGTCCGGCCGCTTTGTCGCCAAGAATTCGCCTGGCGTTCCCACGCAGCCCCAAAGCAACGCAAAGCGCTTCGGGCCCCAACGTTGCCGCCTCGGACGGTGCATCCTCAGCGATGGCGAGCGCTTCAGGCCACCTCGACAGCATGCCGACACATTGGGCGATCGTCATCCGGATGCGAAAAGCGCGATAGCGATGCTCCGTCCCGTCAACCAATGCAGCAGCCTGATCCAGCTCCTCGATCTGGCGGTGTGGGGCCCCGAGCTGCCATGTAGCCGTTGAGGAAGTGGCCAGCGTCCGCGCCGCCGCATCAAGGTCGCCAAGGCTCAGCCAGCGGTTCGAGGCATCGCGAAGTGCGTCCCTCGCGTCGGATGGACGGTTCGCCGTCATCAGCTCGGAGCCAAGCGCCTCTGCAAACCGCGCCCGGTCCTCGGGCGGGAGTAGATCTGCGTGAGGTGCCGCCCGCTCCAGGTGGACCAGTGCATCGCGGTGGGCTCCCGCCCTGGCGAACTCACGAGCCGCCACAATGGCATACTCGATAAACCGGCCATGGTCGCCGGCCAGCTCGGCATGATGGGCGATTGCCGCCGCGTTGGCCTCATCGGGCGTCAATGCGTCCAGGACACGGCGGTTCAGCCGGCGACGCCGCACCTGAGATAGAGAGCCTTCGATCGCCCGACGGATCAGCTCATGGCGGAACGTAATCCGGGGTGCGGAAGGATCGAGCCATCCGTGTCTCTCGAGTTCGTCAAGCATTGCGATGTCACCGTCCAGCTCGAGCCATTCCATCAGCTCCCACGTTGCCCCGGCCGGAAGCACCGACAGCAGACGGACCAAGTCTCCGGCGCCACCGGACAACCGCCCGAGTCTGGCGACGCTTGCGTTAGTGACGCGGGCGGGGATGCCGTCGAGCCCATCGGCAAGCAACTCGGCTACGAGGAATGGGTTTCCGGTTGTCTGCTCGAAGACACCCGTGCCGTCACGACCTGCGGCTGCCGCCATTGCTCGAACCGATACCTCCGACAGCGGGTTGAGGTCGATGGTCTCGGTGTGTTCGTTTGGCATCTGCGCAAGACAGCGAGCCACATGTGGATCCTGCGATGGTCGAAGCGTGAGAATGAGCAGTGCATCCCACCCAGAGATTCGATACGCGACATGGGCGACCAAATCCAAAGTGGCCTCATCCGCCCAATGAAGATCCTCGATCACGGCACACGACGAACCCTCGAGTACCGGGCGAATCTCGCTACGCGCACCCTCAGCATCCGAGGGGCCGACGTCGATTCCGGCCTGATTGAACAACTCGTGGAACGGCCCTAGGACCGCGGGAATGGAAGCATCATCGCATCGACCGGTCAGCGAACGGCCGGGGGTCTGGTCGAGGAAAGCACGCACGAGACTGGTCTTCCCAACACCCGCTTCTCCTCTCACGACAACGATCCGCCCGCTACCCCGCCGGGACTGAGAATGTGCATCGCTCAAGAGAGCAAGTGGCTGCTCGCGCTCCAGAAGTTCCACGCCGGCAAGCCTATCCCACCGTGGAAGAAGTACCCGAGCGAAGCGAATGGGGTCAGGGCCCTATGTAAAGCTGAGAGACCACAACCACCCCCTCCGTCGCTTCGCTAGCCAAAGCATTCCTCTCCCTCCGCTCCGGGAGAGGTGCCCGAGCGCCAGCGGGGGCGGTGAGGGCCCCATTTAATGGCTCACAGACCACAGCCACCCCCTCCGTCGCTGCGCTCCTCGTCCCCCTGGAAGGAGGACAATGCGTTGGCTGCGGTGACGATGCACAGCAAGGGCGATGAGCCACGACAATCTTCTCCCTCCGGGAGAAGTACCCGAGCGAAGCGAAGGGGGATGAGCCACGCATTCTTCTCCCTCCGGGAGAAGTGCCCGAGCGCAGCGAGGGCGATGAGGGCCTTATGAATTCAAGGTTTGGATTGAAGACCCCCTCACCTGCCTCGCTGACGCTCGGCTGTCCTCTCCCAAAGCAAAGGGAGAGGAATGTCGTGGCACACCTGCCTCGCCAACGTATCGGCTTCCGATACGCCTCGGGCTTTCCTCTCCCAAAGGCAGAGGAATGTCGTGGCTCACCTGCCTCGCCAACGTATCGGTTTCCGATACGCCTCGGGCTTTCCTCTCCCAAAGGCAGAGGAATGTACGACCGCAGTTGTCCAAACACTCATCCCCCACACAAACTCCACTCCCAAGTCGCGAGGAGTTTGGGTTGGGTCACGTCTCGGCGGCGGCCTCGCGGGCGGCTGCCTCGACACGGTCGTGGTGGGCGGCCCAGCTCGCTTCGTCGCGGTCCGGCAGATTGGGGTTTCCGGGTGCGTAACCGATGGCACCGTCGATCTGCTCCCTCAAGATGTCGGCGTGGCCGGCGTGGCGGGCGATATCGACCAGGAGATGCACCATCACCCGGTGCAGCGTCGGGTGTCGCCTGTCCTCGGGCCACCATTCGACCTCACCAAGTGTGTCGAGCGTGGTTGCCTCCACCGTGGCGTCGGCATGGTCACACGACCGCCGGTAGAGATCGATAATTTCCTCCCGGGACTCGTCGGCGGGTACCCACAGATCCGCATCGGGGTCATCGGAGCCGTCATCCCACGGTGTCGGGATCCCCGACGGGCGGCCAAAGCAGTCGCCGAGATAGCCGAGCTGCACGTAGGCGACATGTTTGGCGATGCCGAGCAGGTTGGTGCCGGTCGGGACAAGGGGCCGCCTGACGTCATACTCGCTCACACCGTCGAGTTTGCCGAGCAGCGCGTCACGTTGGGCCCGCAGATATCGTTGCAGGGTCTCTTTCTCATCCATCGCATCATTCTGGTCGTCTAACCGGCGGAATGGGGGTCGATCACAGACACAGGCTGGCTAACCTCGCCGGATGTCCGATCTCGCCTACCGGCTGACCGCGGCCGCCGGCGTCTTCTGCATCTCGTTCGTGCCGATCTTGGTGCGTGCCGGCGAAGACGCAGGCGACGTGACCATCGCGTTCTTTCGATCGCTCTACGCACTGCCGATTCTCGCCGTGCTCTACTGGGGTACTCGGCAGCGTGATCAACGACCGCCCAGAAGTCGTCTGATCGCGGTCGGCTCGGGGGTGTTCCTCGCTCTCGATCTCACCGTCTGGCACGCATCCATAGGCGAGATCGGGGCGGGGCTCGCAACGGTTGTCGCCAACCTCCAGGTGGTCATCGTTGCCCTCATCGCCTGGGCGCTGTTTCGGGAGAGTCCTGGGCGGCGCGCTATGTGGATCATCCCGATGATCCTGCTCGGTATCTTTCTCATCTCTGGAGCGGGCAGCTCAGATGCTTACGGTGACAACCCCGTGCTGGGCACGTTGCAAGCGCTAATGGCCGCGTGCTTCTATGCCGGATTCGTCTTGACGCTGCGCCAGGCCAACCGTGGCCATTTCTCCCCACCGACAGGACCGCTATTCGACTCCACGGTCGGCACCGCCTTGGCGGCACTCGTAATCGGTCTTGCTTTCTCCCCCGACTTCTCCCTCGACATCGACTGGCAGTCGCACCGCTGGATCATCCTGATCGCCCTCATCGCACAAGTCGTCGGATGGCTCCTCATCTCGCGGTCACTCCCCAACCTGCCTGCGGTCGACACATCGGTGCTCCTGCTCGGCCAGCCGCTCGGGGCGATCATCTGGGCACGGCTCATCTACGCCGAGTCGATGGGAGTCACACAATGGATCGGGTCGGCTCTGGTGCTCGCCGGTCTGGTCATCTTCAGTTTGCGAAGAGCCGGATCAGGCTCGGTCAGGGAGCAACCGGTCGAGGCTGGATAGCAGGCGCGAGGACTCGACGACCTCCCGTGCGCCAAGTGCCAGGATCCCCGGTGTCGTCAGATCGTTGACATCTTCGCCAACGGCAACAACCCCTATGCCGGCATCTGACAGCATCCGGATCGCGTCATGTGCCCCTGGGTGGCCCAGGTGCACAACCGCCAGCGCCGGGCGCACCTCCTGAGTGTTCTCCAACGCAGCCGGGTTGCGCCACATAACCGATCCGAAGCCGCGTCGTTCTATCCCCTCTACTAACCGGCTGCGCCCATCGATCGGAACCCCAAACAAAGCCACGACCGGCAGCCCGGGCCCCGGTTCGGGTGGTGAGGCAGGAACCACCCCCGCCACCGCCTCAGCTTTCCGCACTCCCCAGTCGAGGTGTAGTTGCCATGCCTGCTCGCCGAGCTGCTGTGACGACGCCGGGTAGAGCCCATATTTGTCTCCCGGCTGGTTCTCCTTGGCCCAGTCGTCACGATCGGCTTGTGTGACTCCGGCGGCTTCGAGCGCCACGGTCACCCGCTCGGTGGCTCGCCGCACCACCTCGAGCGGGGACTCCACCTGTTCGGCTGCAGACTTCGAGAGCAGCTTGCGCAGGTCGGCATCGAGACTTTTGATTGCCTCTCCAACAGCACGGGTCATCGCATCGTCGGGGATGACACCGATGGCGTCGAGCCGGCCCGCGATGTACCCAGGGAACGCCGCGACCAGGGAGGTGACCAGCTGATCCGTCTCCTGCGATACGCTTGCGCACATCATCCAAGCATACGGCGATCAGCCAGGATCGCCTGTCGGGGGTAGGCACTAGAGTCTCGAACGACCGATGAAACGTCTCGCCGCGCTCGTTGTCCTTTTCGCCCTGCTCATGACGGGGTGTCGCGCCGAGGTCCGCCTACTACTCGACGTCGCAGATGACGGCTCAGGAACCTTGGCGGCCGAAGTGGGTATCAACAACCAGCTCAAAGACCTCATCGATCAGCTCGCAGGCGACAGCGAAAGGATCATCTCGGGGCTCGACCTTGGTCTGGTCGGTGAGGGCGACACCCGGGTCGAGGGCGACCTGACCGTCTACACCACGGAAGTGGCTTTCGAAGAGGAATCCGAGATCGCCGGGGCGGCGGCAGGCAACTTCACGACTTTCGACCTCGAGATGACCGACGAGGGAGCTTCGCTCGAGGCAACTCTCGATCTGGCTGGTGAGCTGGACCTCTCCGAATTCCCGGTCGCACCCAGCTCCATAGACCCGCAGACCTTGGAAGGGTACGTCATCGTGTCGCTGCCGGGAGAGATCGACGACCACAACGCCGACGAAGTCACCCAAGACGGCCGCTTGTCCTGGAACATCCCCCTCGACAACGAGCTGTACATGTACGCCAACACCGTCTACCCCAAGACGGCCTTCCCCTGGTGGCTGGTGACCCTGCTGGGTCTATCGGTGGCGCTTGCGGTCGGGGTTTGGCTGGCCGCCGTCCGTCGGGATAAGCGGAACGACCGCTCCCAACGGCGAGCACCAAAGCCGCCGCCGGTCGGCGCCCCACCCGGGCAGAGCGACGTGAAGTCGGCACCGAGACACCATTCACCGTTCTTCGACCTCGACGCCGAGTAGCCGCCTCAGTGTGTCAGCGTCTCCCGTAGCCGCCAGGTGCCCAGCGCCAGCAGCACCGCAGCAAAACCGGCGAGAACCGCTACCTCAGCGGCAATCGAGCCGACATCACCACCGTGACGGATCAGCTCGGCAAACCCATCCAGACCCCAGGCGTGGGGGGTGAAGTGAGCGATCGTGACCATGGTGTCGGGAAAGATCTCCAGGGGGACCATGCAACCACCCAAGGCCGCCAACCCCAGGCCTAGGAACACCCCAAGCGAGCTGGCCTGCTCGTCGTTGTCAAAGACGGCTCCCATCAACATCCCGCCACCTGCACCCACAAGGGCGATCATTATCAACAAAATCGCGGCTGCGATCAGGTTGCCCCACCGCACATCAAACGCAACGGCGGCGCCGATCATGATGAACAGCCCCTGGATCATGGCAATGGCGAATCTGCCCCCTGTCTCGCCTACGAGGATCTGACCGATCGAGGCCGGCGTTGACACCATGCGTCGGGACACACCGAGCCGTCTGGTGTTGATCAACGACGCGGAACCTGCCAGCGATGTAAGGAATGTGAACAAGATGAGGTTCGAAGGTGCGCCGAGATCAAATTGGCCGAAGTCCTCACCGAACAGCGCCTCCCCGGTCGTCTCGACCTCGATATCGAGCGCTCCTGCGCCGGCGGCAACCATCCGGGCCGACTCGACCGCCTCGTCAAAGCCGGCCAGGCCCTCACCGGTGACCAGACGTGCGGCACGAAACACGGCACTCTGGTTGGCGGCTACCGCCTCGATTGTCGGCCGATACTCCAGGACGCTCTGATCCTGCCTGCCGAGAAACTCGACCGTCGCCGTGTCGCCGTTACGCAGTTGCTCGTCGTAACCGGCCGGCACGACGACACCCATGTTGACGACTCCCCGCTCTACATCCTCGAGCAACAACTCGCGGTCGTCATAGTCAATCGTGTTGAAGTCCTCGTTTCCCGAGATCTCCCCTGCGAACACAGCGGCGTGACCACCGTCACCTGCGTTGAGCAGCCCAACCTTGGGTCGAAACGAACCGCCGAACGATGCCCCGATTACGAGGATGAGCAGCATCGGGAAGATGAACACGAAGAAGATCGTCGACGGCTCGCGCAGCAACCGCTTGATGTTCACAGCCGTGATGGCGAGAGCTTTCATGGTGCCAGCACCCTTCCCTTGCCGAACCAGACCGCGGCACCCACCGTGATCACGAAGAAGGTGAGCATCGCCATTGACGGAGCGACAACCGACGCGAGACCGGCCCCGGACGAGATGTCGCCGAGACCCTGGAGAAACCAGGCGTGCGGGGTGAGCTTGGACAGCATCGACAGCAGACGGGGACCCTGGCTGAGTGGGAAGAAGGTGCCGCCCATCAACCCGAGCACGACGGCGACGATCGATTGCCAGTTGGCTGCCTGTTCGGGTGTCCTGGCGACGACGGCAACCACGGCCATGATGCCCAGCGCGGCAAGCACACCGGCCATCATGAGGATGGCGACCCCGACCGGGTTGCCCCAATCGGCACCGATCAGGAACGTCGTCCCGATCGCCAGCATCACCATCGACACCACACCAAGTACGAAGCTGGTGATTGCTTTTCCACCGATGATGCTCCACCGGCTGATCGGCGCACCGAGCAGGCGGGGCAGCGTGCCGTAGAGACGCTCCTCGAGCAACGACGAGACACCGAACTGGACGGTGAAGAAAAGAAAGAACACTGCCATGCCGGCGGCAAAGAACGTGGTCGAATCGAGCGTCCGGTCGGCGGCGTCGGTGTCGGCGAGCACAACGGCGGCAGGTGTCTCCGCGGCACGAGCCGCGATCGCCTCGACGTCCTGGCCGCCGCTCAATACCGCCGCCCCGATGGCAACCGTCACCGCATCCACCTCGGCGAGATAGCCGTCGAGAACTGCCTCAGCGATCTGCCCGGCGATAGACGAGTCGACGTTGCGCACCATCCGCACGGTGCCACCACCGCCGTCTTGCACTGACTCTGTGTAGCCCTCGGGGAAGATGTAGACGGCGTCCAGGTTCCCGTTCTCAACCTCACTGAGTGCCCGGTCCACGCTGCCGAGACGAGTGACGGTCACCAGCCCCTGAGCCTCGACGTCAGGTAAGACGTGGTCAATGAACCCGGCGGCGATTGCGCCACGATCGTTGTCGACGACACCGACGTGGATATTGAAGGAGCCGGCGGTCGTGTCCGGGATGATCACCGAGAAGATGAACGCCAGCCCGAGCGGGGCGACCAGCCCGAGCAGGATGGCCGACTTGTCGCGAATCCGCTGGGAGAGGTCCTTGCCGGCAATGATGAATGCGGGTCTCATCAGTCGCGCAGTGCCTTCCCGGTGAGGTGAAGGAACACCGACTCGAGGTTCGGCTCGATCACCCCGACCCCGGACACGCCGACACCGCTTGCCTGCGCCACCTCGAGGATGCGGGGCAGAAGGCTGCTTGCGCCCTCGACCAGCAACTCAACCGATCCTTCGACCGCCGTTGCGCTCTCAACTTGATCTACCACCGCCAGCGCATCGGCAAGCTTGTGAGCCGAGCCGACGACACTGAGGTTGATGGTGTCCTTCTGTCCCATCAGCTGGACAAGCTCGCGACGTGTCCCCTCGGCCCTTATCTTCCCGGCATCGATGATGGCGACCCGGTCACAGAGACGCTCGGCCTCCTCCATGTAGTGGGTCGTATACAGCACCGCAGTGCCTGCCGTGCCCAGGGTCTCGACACTCTCCAAGATCGAGTTGCGGCTTTGCGGATCGACACCGACGGTGGGCTCGTCGAGTATCAACAGGCTCGGTTCGTGAATCAGACCGATGCCGATGTTGAGCCGACGTCTCATCCCACCGGAATACTCGTCGGTGCGGTCGTCGCGACGGTCGGTCAGCCCGATGACCTCGAGTATCTCGTCGATCCTTCTCGCCAGCCGGTCCTTGGAAAGGCCGTACAGCCTCCCGAAGAAGCGGAGATTCTCCCGTGCGGTCAGGTCGGGGTAGATGGCAATGTCTTGGGGCACGTACCCGATTTCTGCATTACCCGTCGTGGTCCTGGTGGTGATCTCGTTGCCGGCGACAACAACACGGCCTGCGTCTGCCTCGAGGATCCCGGATATGATCGATATCGTGGTCGTCTTCCCGGCGCCATTTGGTCCGAGCAGCCCGTAGGTCTCCCCGGCGGCGATGTTGAACCCGACGCCGTCCACTGCGACGAGATCATCGAAGGCCTTGACGAGACCCGTGCATTCCAGGACGTTCATCTACACACCAGTACGTTCAACGTGCCACCTCTTTCTTCCGGCGCACCCAAGTCTAAGCAGCGCGCTGATCGTGTCTTCCGCCACCTGGGCGATTCGCCGCTCCGTCACAGGAACGGCTTTCATCGGGCGAACAGCTCGACAATTAACAGACCGACCGGACCCTTGACGACTGCGATCCCCACCCGGGTGAAGTCGGTTCTGGTCATTGTTGATTTCACCTCCCCGGCGAGTGCGACGTGTGCGGTCTCCGGTCCGGCGGCAAGCACGGCTATCTCGGCTGCAGCGACGGTTAGGATGCCGGCCGCATCGAGTGCGCTCCCGAGCGTCACGTCGTCGGGCACCTCGATCCTACCGGTGCTGTAGCCGGTGATCGCCATCTCGAATGCCGCGTCGCTGAGCCCGGTAGCTAGCGGGAGCGGGTCCACATCGGCGGCGACCCGTTCCCGATTGAGAAGGTCGAGGATCCCTTCCTCAGCCCCTGGCACCCGAGCCAGTTTCTCGTGGTCCGTAGCGGGGAGCTCGAGGGGCATGTCGACAGAGGCGACCGCATGGTCTCTGCCGGTCAGATCACGAATCTTCAGGGACATCTCGAGGATGCGGTCCCCCGACAGCAGCCCGAGAACACGCTGGGGAAGCCCATCGGGGTCGGTCAATCCCCCGGCCACCGCGGACGACTCGAGCTCTTGCTCGACCCGATCAGGGAGATCGACAACGGTCGCCAGCGAGACGACGAGTGTCATGACGAGGGTCAGTGCAATCAAGCTGAGCGCAGCTCCGCCGACCCGATTCAGCGTCGAGACCCCCGGCAGAAAGCGAATCCCCAAATGGAGCGCACGACTCACAAGAGCGGCCGCAATCGCAATGGCCACAAAGATCGCCATCCCCGCTACATACCGCGCAGCGTCCGGCGAGATCCCGGACATATTGACGAGTACCCGGCCTACCGGTGTCGAGAGCCGGAAAGCGGCAACGGTGCCGACGATGAGTACCGTGAGGCTGATGACCTCGCGTACCAGGCCTCGCATCCAGCCACGGATGCCCAACCCGACGAGCAAGGCACCTAGAAGCAGATCGAACATAGTGGTGTCGCTATTCGGCTACGTCGCCGACCGAGTTGTCGTCAGCGACGTTGTCGTCAGCGACGGTGTCGTCACCGACGGTATCTTCCTGGTTGCCCTCGGTGGCATGATGCAGACTCTCCCTGATCTCGTCGAGCAACGTGTCGGGAGGCTGGGATGTCCGAACGATGTCGGCGTAGGCGTCCTCCCACGTCTGCCCAAGTACCCGGGTCCGCCAGAGATGACCTACGACGATCTTGACGATCGCCGCCACCGGGACCGCCAGCAGGACGCCCCAGATGCCCCCGAGGCCACCACCGAGGACGATGATGAGGATGATGACCGCAGGGTGAAGATGGACTGTGGCACGCAGGACGTTTGGGCTGATCAGGTGGTTGTCGAGTTGTTGGACGACGAGCGCCACCACCGCGGCGAGCACGGCGGTGCGCAGGTCTGCGGTGACAAACCCGACCACCACTCCGAGAAACCCGCCGACCCACGGCCCGACAAAGGGAATGATGTTGAGCGCCCCGGCGATCATGCCGATGATCAACCAGAAATCGAGCCCGATGATCCAGAATCCGGTGCTGGTCATCAAACCGACGATAAGGGCTACAAGCATCTGGCCACGGAGAAACCCTCCAACTGCGTCACCGAGGCGCCGTGACACGTGGAGCACCTCGGCCCTGTGTCGCTCCGGGACAAGAGCTACCGCCTCCTGGCGAATCCTTGGCAGGTCGATCAGAACATAGAACGCCACCACCGGAGCCAGGACAAAGACAAGGATGGTCTCGAGCACCCCGGTAGTCACGTCACCGAGACGGTCCCAGACAACAGAGAGGATCTGGTCCTGGGCCTCAGGATCCTGGACGAATTCGCGGACCTCCTCGTAGGACCAGATCTCGACGCTGCCAAACCCCATGTCGTCGGCGAGGCTCTCGAGGTCTGCCGTGGCGTCCTCGTAGATCTCAGGGAAGCTGCTACCCAGCTCGGACCCTTGGTCGGCGACGACCGGGGCTACCGCGGCCCCGATACCTGCCAGCACGCCGAGGAGGAACAGAAAGCCCAGGAAAGCGGCGATGATTCTCGGAACGCGGTGGCGCGCCAACCAGCCGACCATCGGGTTGAGTATGTAGATGAGGGCAACGGACAGCACGACAGGGGCGAGCAGGATCTGAAGCCGACCCAGAACTAGGAGTGCGATCCAGATGAGCACTGCCGCACCGACGATGCTCCAGGCGGCGACACCCATCCGCGTAATGAGGGCGTTGAGGTCGCGTGCCGGTCTCTCGTCGGCTGCCGGGACGGCATCGTCGGGAGCCTGCTGGTTCATCCGCCGACCGGAGAGTCGATCCGCCCTGCCACCGCTCTTTTGCGATCTTCCTTCATCTTGCGGAGCCTCTTGACAACCAGCGGGTACCGGCGGGCCGCCTCGTCATCGTCAACGAGTCGACGCAGAGCCTGGTAGTAGCGGGTCGAGCTCATACCGAGGTAGTCACGGATTGCACGGTCCTTTGGCTCGGGAAACTGCCACCAACCGGCCTCGAAATCGAGTATCTGGATGTCCTTTTCTGAGAGCATATAGCCACGTTATCGGTGGGCTGTGACAGAAACGCGGATTTCGCGACTTTCCCGCTCAAATCCGTTGCGGTTGAATGCCATAGTGGCCGACCAGCACCCAGTCGTAACCGAGGCAACCACCGCCGATGTACCCGCGGTCTCGACGTTCTTCTGGGATGCGTGGCGTCAGGCAGGCCCGGACTCCCCCGGCTTTGCCGGCGCCACCGAGGACGTGATCGCAGAGATCACCACCCCCGAGCTCATCCGCTCCCGGCTCGGTGGGCCGGACCGGCGTATGTATATCGCCAAGCAGGACGACCGTATTGTAGGTTTTGCCTCGACCCGGGCCGAGACGACCACCGTCGTTGAGCTGTCCGGTGTCATCGTCCTCGAGGAGCTGATCGGTACAGGTGTAGGGGGCATGCTGGTGGAGGCCGCGATCGACGCCTCTGCGAAGCACGGGTTTCAGGCGATGACGGTCAGCACCGAGGTTGACAACGACCGAGCTCGGAGCTTCTACGAGCAGAAGGGATTCGAGCCGATCGGAAGAGCCGTCGAGCTGGTCGGCGAAACCACCGTCGAGGTCGTGAACCTCCGCCGCAAGCTGTAGGTGGTCGCCATCTTCGTTCCGGCGTGACTCACTTCGAGATGTGAAACCAGGCTACGCCAGAAGCCGGTGTGCGGCCGCCACCAACACCTCCACCACCTCCGCCGCCTGGTGGAGATCCACACGCTCGTCGACGGAGTGGGCGTGGGCTACGTTGCCCGGTCCGAACACGACCGTGGCGGCTCCCGCCTCACGGACCCACAGCGCCATGTCGCACCCGTAGGGAGCACCCACCAGCGGTGCTGTGGCCCCGATCACCTCCTGGGCGGCGGTCTGCAACGTCGTCACCAGCGGATGCGCCGGGTCGATGCGGGACGACCCGAACGCAGCCCCGGTGCGCTCAACTGTGATGGGGTTGGCGTCGAGCCACGGGTCGCCGGCGATGGCCTCGCGCAGAGTGCGCTCGAAGCGTTGTTCGGCTTCCGCGATCGTCTCGTCGATTGTGACCCCGACCCGGACCTCGGCGGTGAGGCGGCCCATCACGTTCGACGCCCATTCGCCACCGTGGACGATCCCGACGGTGGTCGGGTACGGCAGCCCGAGGCCACTCATGATCGGGTCGGTCTCAGCTGCGTTGAGCTCGGTCTCGAGCCGCTGCAGCGCCTCGTTTACCGTCCAATAGTGATCAAGCGCCGACTCACCGAGCAGCCGGGTGGCGGCGTGGGCAGTGCGACCGGGCACCTCGATCGAGAAGGTCAGCGCCCCACCGTGGGCGGCAACGAGCCGTAGCTGTGCCCCGTCCGCGGTCGGTTCGGTGATGATCACGATGTCCCCGGTCCAACCGCGCCGGATGGCGGCCAGCGTCCCGTGACCACCATCCTCCTCCCCGGACACCGCCACCAGTCGCACCTCGCCGGCAAAGTCACGACCCTCCGCAGCGAACCGGGTGAACGTCTCGACGGCGGCAACCATCCCGGCTTTCATATCGGCGGCGCCACGCCCGTAGAGGGTGTCGCCTTCCAACTCTCCCAGGGGATCGCGGGACCACATGGCGAAATCGCCGATGGGAACCGTGTCGACATGACCGGTCAACACCAGTGTCGGCCCCGGTCTGTTCCCGGTGATCCGCGCCGCGACAACCGGCACCGTGTCTCTTTCGACCTCGCGGCCCGGATAGGCGGGATCTGACTCGATTTCCGCCATCGGAACGGTCCAGCGGTCGATCTCATCGGCAACAGGTTCCAGCCACGAGGTGACCAGGTCGATGGCGTCGGCCTCGTCACCCGTTACCGAGGTGGTGCCTACCAACTCGAGGCTCCGGCTGGAAATCCGCTCGATGCCCATTGCGTCCTTTCGTCGTCGCATCATACGGTCAACTACCGTGACCGGACGAGGCGGGAGGACGCAAATGGAGTACGGAGACGGGACCCTGTCGGTATGGGCGGGCGAAGAGCACCCCATGTGGGAGCGCTCTACTCAGGTGCCGATCGCACAGACGGTTAGCTTCGGGTACCAGGACATCGACGAGTGGATGGCAGTCGCCGCCGGCGAGAGGCCCGGGCACATCTACAGCCGCAACACCAACCCCACCGTCGCCGTCTTCGAGCGTCGTATCGCCGCGTTGGAGCGGGCAGAAGCCGCGACTGCATTCGCCACCGGGATGGCCGCCATCTCGGGCACACTGCGCACACTGCTCGGTCCCGGCGACCGAGTGGTTTCGGTGACCGACACGTATGGCGGAACCACCAAGATGTTCCTCGAGTTCCTCCCCCGTGACGGTGTCGATGTGGATCTGGTCTCAACCGACGACCACGAGGCCATCGAAGCCGCGGTCGCAAGAGGCTGCGAGGTGCTCTACCTGGAGACTCCGACCAACCCGACGCTCAAGATCCTCGACCTGGAGCGTCTCGCCGCCGCCGGCCACGCCGTCGGTGCCGGCGTGGTCGTGGACAACACGTTTGCCACACCGATCAACCAACGTCCGCTCGCCCTCGGCGCCGATCTGGTCGTTCACTCCGCCACCAAGTTCCTCGGCGGCCATGCCGACGCCCTGGGTGGCATCGTCTGTGGCCGCGATGACCTCATCGAGCGCATCTACCACTACCGGGAGATCAACGGCGCCACCCTGAGCCCGTTCGACGCGTATCTCTTACAACGGTCGGTCAAGACCTTGCATTTGCGGGTGGAACGACAGAACGCCAACGCCCTCGCCATCGCCAGACACTTGCAGGACCACCCGGCGGTCGAAGCCGTGTTCTACCCGGGGTTGGAGACTCATCGCAACCACGACGTCGCCGCCCGGCAGATGAAGGGCTTCGGCGGCGTGCTTTCGTTCTCGGTCAAGGGTGGTCTCGATGCGGTCAAACGGGTACTCCCCAGTCTCCAGCTCGCCCACCTCGCAGCCAACCTCGGTGCGGTGGAGACCGTCGCCGGGCCACCGGCAACTACCAGCCATGTCGAGATGACCGCCGGCGAACGCGCCGCGATGGGCATCCCGGAGAGCCTGGTCCGGTACTCGGTTGGCATCGAGGACGTGGACGATCTGATCGCCGACCTGGACCGGGCATTCGAAACGGTTCTCTGACCAATTTCGGGTCTCGAAACCGATGGGGCGTACCCCTATGGGTACGCCCGACGATTACATCGGTGACAGAGAGCATCACGCATCCGGGTGGCGCTACAACGCTCCGCGTTCGTGACGGCTCTGTCGGGGCAGGGCCCGGCTTCGGCGGTTGAAGGCGCCGGTGAGGCCGGTGGAGGTTTGGAGTTGGAGTGATTAAAGACCAGGTAGGTTGTGGTCGGCTCGGTTCTGTGACGGATGACGAACAGGGCGCGCAGTTGGTTGAGTTCGCCCTCATTCTCCCGGTGCTGCTGGTGCTGCTCCTTGGGATCATCACGGGTGGCATCGCGTTCAGCCGGAGCATCAGCGTTGACAACGCGGCCCGGGAATCAGCGCGATATGGGGCAACACTGCCGGTCGACGGTGATATGAACGCCTGGCTCAACGACGTTGCTGATGTTGCGATCGGGTCGGCAACCGGTGATCTCGACAACGGTGAGCAGGGACGTCAGGTCTGTGTGGCCTACGTGTACCCGGACGGGAGTGACGCCGCCGACCAGACCGCCCGGCTGGACATCGACACGGCAGGCAACCGTACCGTCACGAGCGGCAGCCCATGTTTCAGCGACGGGCGCCCCGGAGATGAGCGACGCATCCAGGTGCAGCTGCAGCGCGAATCCGATCTGATTCTCGTCTTCTGGGGACGAACGCTGTCTCTTGCCGGGGAGTCAACCGCACGGTACGAGAGGGCGAGCTGATGCAGAGCCGTGTTCCCGGCCTGCGCTCCGACGAACGCGGAGTCGTGCTTGTCACGGTCGGCGTGATCCTGGTTGCGCTGCTGGCCGTCGCGGCCCTGGTCCTCGACCTGGGCATGGTGCGTCTGAATCGAGCGACGAGCCAGATCGCCGCGGACGCTGCATCGACAGCAGCTGCCCTCGACGCAAGTGAGGGTGATGGCCTGGCCGCATGCGAGACCGCGATTTCGTACCTCGAGCTCAACCTCCCCCAGGTGACAGCCCTTGCGGGAGCGGACTGTCTCGCGTTCCCGACAACGTGCGACGAGACAACACCGCCGGCTTCGACCACGGGGACGGCGGGCAGGTGGGTTGCCACCGTCACCTACCCGGTTCCCGACGGCAGCCCGCTGCTCGATCCGTCGGCTATCGGCGCCGGCACCCAGGCCGTCATTGCCGACGACGGGTCGCAATGTGAACGCTTTGCAGTGTCAATCAGCAGCACTCACCGGCATCTATTTGCACAGATCATCGGAGCCACGGAGCAGACGACAGAGGTCTCGGCAGTTGCCCGTGCCGAGAACGCGGTCGGTGATGACGTCGCCCTGAACCTCTTGGTGTTGGAGCGCTTTGAGTGCGACGCCATAACCGCCGCGGGTAGCGGGGGTGGCAACGGCGGGATCTCTGTCGACCCGGTTCTCAACCCGGACACCGGCCAGCTCGACCCCGGATACATAGCGGTTGACTCCGATGGGTCAGTGGGGTGCAGCGGTGATGGTGTCCTCGACGTCGACGGCGCCAACGCGTTCATCAGGGCCGACGGGCCGGCAGGCTGCCCTGATGAAACGGGCACATTTACCGGACCGGGTGGCTTGCTCGCAGGGGAAGGCTGTGGGCAGATTCGGCTTCTCGCCCCAGGAACTCCCGGCTGCAACTTCCCTGCATGCACCAGCTCCGGCACCGTTGCCCCCGACCCTGCGGGGCTGAGCGGCCGGGTGACCCGTGCACCGGTCGATCATCGCTACAACTGCAAAGCCGCGTATCCGTTCCCCGCCGGCTGGGAGATCGACCCGTGCCCCGACCCGCCTGCTCCACACATCGACAGCCTGGTGTCCGGCTATGGCAACACCGGAACCACCCCACCGGGCTTTACGAGATGGACCGGCACCGGCCGTTCGTGCACCGTCGACGGGCCACCCGGAACCACGATCGTGATGGCTCCCGGTGATTGGCGCATCGACTGCCCGACCTTCTCGGTGAAGCGAAACGTCATCTTCCAAAGCGGTAACGTCATCTTCGATGGCGATGTCATCGTCGAATCGACCGGTTCCCTCGCCATCAACAGCGACCCGAGCGGCGGCGTTCCGTTTGCGCCGGATTCCACCGCGGCAATTGTCTATGTGCGGGACGGCACGATCCGCAAGGCGGGTGGTGCCAGCTTGATACTGCACAGAACGGTTGCGTACTTCGCGGCCTCGTCAAAGCTGACCATGCAGGGCGGGAACGGCAGCCTGGTGTGGTCGGCACCGACGACCGGCGTCTTTGAGGATCTGGCGATGTGGTCCGAGGCAACGGCGACGAACGATCTTGCCGGCCAGGCAAGCCTCGATCTCGAGGGTGTCTTCTTTGCTCCCTGGGCTCGCATCACATACCGGGGTAACGGTGCACAGCAACAGGTCGAGGCGCAGTTCATCTCGCGCACTCTCTCCACCACCGGCCAGGGTCGGCTCGTCGTCCGCCCGGAATTCGATCGAGCTGTGCTGTTTCCCGCGAGCCCCCAGACGCGGCTTATCCGGTAGCGGTTGTCGATCTCAGGTCACGGCCGATCGGCGGGAGGTCCGGCGTCATCCGGCGGACCCACATCATCCGGAGGACCCGCATCATCCGGAGGACCCGCATCATCCGGAGGACCCACATCATCCGGAGGACCCACACCATCCGGAGGACCCACACCATCCGGAGGACCCACACCATCCGGAGGACCCACACCATCCGGAGGACCCACACCATCCGGAGGACTAACGCCATCACGACCTCCGAGCC